>Ga0194116_10001505_pt1 | contig 33053 bp, 26 predicted proteins | sample TA2MahsurfametaG_4_FD_148617 | JGI IMG/M metagenome (GOLD analysis project Ga0194116, IMG submission 148617) | Freshwater microbial communities from Lake Tanganyika, Tanzania - TA2015008 Mahale S9 surface | ecosystem: Environmental > Aquatic > Freshwater > Lake | place: Tanzania: Lake... | reverse complement strand
GGTGGGGTGATTCTCTTGTTTCACGTACGTAAGCCACGCCACACCCAATCATGTCCACCCTTCCGGTTGAACACAGCGATCCGATCAACGCCAGAATTCTGACCGTATCCGAAGACCTTGTTTCCGGATTCCAGCGCCGCCCGTTTGATGTGATCGCTGAACAGTCGGGCCTGCCACTGGACGTGGTGCTGGAGCGGATCCGCGCGATGCTCGAGGCCGGAGTGATCCGCCGTGTGCGCCAAACCTTGCTTTCCACCAAATTGGCACACGGTGCCCTGGTCGCATGGAAGGTGCCTGAAGAACATCTCAACGATGCGTTCGATTTCATGTCACGCGAGGATCCGTTTTCCGGTCATGTGGTGATCCGCTCCACCGATTCGGAGGTTTCCGGGTCGGGCTACCGGTTGTGGACCACGCTCAAGGTGCCGGTGGGCGAGTCGTTGGATGAGCACGCTTCGGCATTGCTGCGCCTCACCGGTGCCGTTGAATACCTGTTGATGCCCGCACGCGGGGTCTTTGCGCTCGGTGTCGGACACGTCCGCCGCCGGACGCTCGAGCCAGGCGACAAGGCCGAGGGGCCGGCGCGAATGATGACCACGGCCACGGTCGATCTGAGCCCCGAGGAATGGAATGTGCTCCTCGCGCTCAAAGAGGAGCTGACCTTGGATGAGATCATCGAGGATCCATGGGTGGGCCGCGCGCGGACTGCCGGTGTTTCCTACGAACGCTTTTGTGAACTTGCCGAAGCGCTCAACGCGAAAAAAGTGATCGGCCGATTCTCGACCTTCCTCGAGCATGTGAAGCCATCCGCATCCGGTGAACGCGTGACGCGTTTCAACGGTCTGTTCCACTGGGCTGTTCCCGCAGGTCGCGAGATCGAGGCCGGTGGAGAGGTCGGCCGACATCACTGCATGACCCATTGCTATTGGCGCGAGGGCGGTCCGCAATTCGGAAACGTCAACATCATGGGTGTGGTCCACGGTACGGAAAAAGAGCGCGTGTTGCAGCACAAAGCGGCGATCGACGAGCACTTGGAGTCCTGCGGCATTCCGGTGTCCTACACCAATGTTTTCTGGGGCGGGCGCTCCGAGATCAAGCCGTCGGAAATCTCACCGATGGTCTATGCGGCTTGGCACGAGCGTCACTGTGCCAACAGTTGACTCCCACGGGATCAATCATCGCTGATCCACCGGTCGAGCGCGTCGAGCAGTGCGTCGCTCCGGTTCACGGCGAGCGATGCATCGGCTTGGATCCTGGTCCGTCTGCCGTCGATGTGGTGGAAGCGGAGGACCAGCGGGGTTTCTCCCGGATTTGCGGCCGCGATGGCGAGGATGTCATCCAAATCCCGTTCGCTGTGACGGGCTGTGGAAAGCTCGAGTTCGACGGGTCCCTTCGGGTTGACCGTCCTGCGCGTTTTCATTTCCGAAATGTCGTGTGCGGTGAGTCTGCGGCGGCTGGTGCGGTCGTCGATCTGTACCGAGCAGCGCAGCCGGACGACTTTGCCCGCTTCGAGCAATCCTTGATCGCGGGCTGGCTGGAATGCCTCGGCCCACATCATGATTTCGGCGCTTCCGGTGAAATCCTCGACCACAAGCACGCCGAAGGGTTTGCCCGACTTGGTGGTCTTGGCCTCGACCGAGCGGATCAGGCCTGCGAAGGCAAGGCGCTCGCGGCCCTGCGTGGGCTCCAGTTCGTCGAGCAAGCCGAACTTCCGGTAGCGGTCCGAGTCGATGATGCTCCGGTGTTTGTCGAGCGGATGGCCGGTGACGTAGAAGCCCAGCAATTCCTTCTCATGAGCGAGTCGTTCGTCCTTGCTCCATTCGTTTGCGTTGATCGCGGTTGATTGGCGCGCCGTCGGTGGAGTGGTTCCGAACTCCATCGCATCGAAGAGCGACACTTGGCCCGTGGCGCGATCGCGTTGTGCGGCGGACGCGGACGACACGACTTGTTCGAGCCGTGAAAACATGGCGAGCCGGGTCTCGCCGGTCCAGTCGAGAGCGCCGGCTTTCACGAGTGTTTCGAGCACGCGGCGGTTGACGACTTTGGAATCCAGCCGATGTGCGAAGTCCTCGAGTGATTTGTACCCGCCGGCGCTCCGTCGCTCGTCGATGGCGGCGGTCATCGCTCCTTCGCCGCAGTTCTTGATGGCGGCGAGTCCGTAGCGGATGCCCGGCCGTCCGTTGGGCGCGGCCTCCGGAGTGAAGCGAAGCGCTGAGGCATTGAGGTCGGGTGGCAGGATCGCGATGCCCATCCGGTGGCATTCGGCGACAAAGACGCTGATCTTGTCGGTGTTGTGAATTTCGTTGGACAGCAGTGCCGCCATGAATTCGACCGGATGATTCGCCTTGAGCCAGGCAGTCCAGTAAGAAATGTGTCCGTAGCAGGCCGAATGCGACTTGTTGAAGCCGTAGCCCGCGAACATTTCGATTTTGTCGAAAATCTGCCCGGCGAGGTCGGGCCCGATGCCGTTGGTTCGCGCGCATCCTTCGATGAAGTTGCCGCGCTCCTCGGCCATCTTGACCGGATCCTTCTTGCCCATGGCGCGGCGCAGCAGATCCGCGCCGCCGAGCGTGTATCCCGCAAGCAGCTTGGCCGCGTTCTGCACTTGTTCCTGGTAGATCATCACGCCGAAGGTGTCCGCGCAGACTTGCTCGAGCAGCGGGTGCTCGTAGACCGGCTTGCGGCGTCCCTTGCGCACCTCGATCATCTGGTCGATGAATTCCATTGATCCCGGCCGGTAGAGCGCGAGAAGGTCGATGATGTCCTCGATGCGTTCGATGCGGTACTTGCGGCAGGTTTCGACCATGCCGCCCGACTCGAGCTGGAACACGCCCATCGTCTCGCCGCGGTTGAGCAGGTCGAAGGTGGCCTGGTCGTCGAGCGGCACCGAGCGCATGTCGAAATCCGGATGTGTGCGCCGGATGTGGTCGACCGCCTCGTGGATGACGCTGAGGTTGCGCAGGCCGAGGAAGTCCATTTTGAGCAATCCGACCTCGGTGATGGCTCCCATGTCGTACTGGGTGACCACTTCGCCTTCGTTGCCGCGGGTGAGCGGGACGTGTTCGTCGAGCGGCCGGTCGCCGATGACGATGCCCGCCGCGTGGATGCCGACGTTGCGGTTGAGGCCTTCGAGTTTCAGCGCGTAGTTCCAGAGTTCGCGGTAGGTTGGCGAGGCTTCGATGGTTTCGCGCAGTTCCGCCTTGTTTTCCCATTCGCCGGCGAGGGTGATGCCGGGCTTGGACTCGATCATCTTCGCGATGCGGTCCGCGTCGCCGTAGGAGACGCCCATCACGCGGGCGACGTCGCGGATGACGCTTTTGGCGCCGAGCGTGCCGTAGGTGATGATGTGTGAGACGCTGCGTTCGCCGTATTTGGCGCGGACGTAATCGATGACCTCGCCGCGGCGCGACTGGCAGAAGTCGATGTCGACATCCGGCGGGCTCACGCGTTCCGGGTTGAGGAAGCGTTCGAAGAGCAGACCGAAGCGCAACGGGCAGATGTCGGTGATGCCGAGGGCGTAGGCGACGAGCGAGCCTGCGGCCGATCCGCGCCCCGGGCCTACCGGGATGTCCTGCTCGCGCGCCCAGCGGATGAAATCGGCGGTAATGAGGAAGTACGAGGCGAATCCGAGCTGATTGATCACCCCGGCCTCGAAGGCGAGCCGCTCCTGGATGTCCTCGCGTGCCGCTTTTTCGGTGCCGTAGCGGCGGACGAGGCCTTCCTGGCAGAGGCGCATCAGGTATTCCTCGCGCGGGCTGCTGTCCGGCGTGCCGAATTGCGGGTATTTTTCGGACGATGTGGGATCCAGCCGGAAACGGACATCGCAGCGTTCGGCGATTTCGAGGGTTCGGTCGCAAGCGCCGGGAAATTCCGCGAAGAGCCGGCGCATTTCGGCCGGTGGCTTGAGCCACGCTTCAGGCGAGTAGCGCAGGCGTTTCTCGTCGACGAGTTGTTTGGCGGTGCCGATGCAGACCATGACGTCGTGTGCGTCGTGATCCTGCGCGTGAAGGAAGTGGACGTCGTTGGCGGCGACCAGCGGCAGGCGCGCGTCTTTGGCGAGTTTGACGAGCACGGGCGTCACGCGGCGCTGGCTTTCGAGCCCGTGGTCGTGGATTTCGACAAACGTGTTTTCCTTGCCGAAGATCGCGCTGAGTTCGTCGAGGGCCGCGCGTGCTTTGGCTTCGTCGCCGGCGAGGATCCATTCGTTGACGGGCCCCGAGATGCAGCCGCTCAGGCAGATGATCCCATCGGCATGTTCGGCGAGCGCCTCGCGATCGACGCGCGGTTTGCCGTGATAGAGCCCCTCGAGGTGTCCCTTGCTGACGAGTTTCGAGAGGTTGTTCCAGCCCTGCAGGGTTTCGGCGAGAAGCGTGAGGTGAGTGGCGCGCTTGCGGCCGGGCAGTTCCTTCTTCTCGTGCATCGACTGCGGCGCGAGGTAAATTTCGCAACCGAAGATCGGTTTGACACCCGCCTTTTCGCATTGTTGGTGGAAATCAATGGCACCGAAGAGGTTGCCGTGATCGGTCATCGCCACGGCGGGCATGCCGAGATCCGCCGCGCGGCGGGCGAGATCCTTGGTGCGGATCATGCCGTCGAGCAGCGAATACTCGGTGTGCAGGTGGAGGTGGACGAATGAATCGCGCACGGCGGGATCGCGATGCTGACCGATCCGCGGCCTGCGGGCAAGCACCGGCGGGACAGGTGCGGAAATCGCCGTGCAGAAAGTGGTCCGTGCGATCGATCAACGATCAGCGCAGGCCGACCGGTTGACCGAGCACTTCGCGCAGAACGATGGCGCGGCGGGCGCTGCCGCGGTTGCGCAGGGTGCCGCGAATGCTGGTCGAGCTGGTCGTGGTCGGCACGGCGGTGGCAGCAGGCTTCGCCGTTCTCGCGGGTTTCGCTTGCCTGGCTAGTTTCGCCGTGCGGCCTTCGCGGATTCGGCGCATTTTCTCCTCGATCTCTGCCTGGCGTTGAAGGATCGCCGCCTGTTGTGATTCGAACGCCGTGACGGGTGGTGGCGCGGATTGGGCCGGTGGCTGTGGGATTGGAGGGGGGGGCGGCTCGAAGGGTTTGAACGACTCCCAAGGGCCGCCGGGTTCGAAGGGTTCGAAGGCTTCTTCGGGCGGGCCGGGTTGCTCCATGCGGCGGCGCGCTTCCTGTTCCTCCGCTTTGGCTTCGAGGAACTTGCGGATCATCGAGCCTGCGATGAGCAGCGCGATCGCGACGAACTGGAAGTGTTCGAGAAGCCAGTCCATCGTGGAAGCTCGGTTCGGGTGTCGGGAAGGTGGCCGAAGTGGCGGCTCACGCGCCCTCTTTCGAGATGCTTTCGCGCATGCCGGTGTCGGCCTTCACGTTTTCCATCCGGTAGTAATCCATCACGCCGAGGCGGCCGCTGCGGAATGCCTCGGCCATGGCAAGCGGCACCTGGGCCTCGGCCTCGACGACCTTGGCCTTCATCTCCGCGACGCGGGCGACCATTTCCTGCTCGAGTGCGACAGCGGCGGCACGACGGATTTCCGCCTGTGCCTGGGCCATGTTCTTGTTCGCCTCGGCCTGCGCTTCCTGGAGTTGTGCCCCGACGTTTTCACCGACGTCGACGTCGGCGATGTCGATCGAGAGGATTTCGAACGCGGTGCCGACGTCGAGTCCGCGGTGCAGCACGACCTTGGAGATCGAGTCGGGCGATTCGAGCACGGTCTTGTAGGTGTCGGCCGAGCCGATCGTGGTGACGATGCCTTCGCCGACGCGGGCGATGATGGTGTCCTCCTTGGCACCGCCGACGAAGCGGTCGAGGTTGGTGCGCACCGTGACGCGTGCCCGCACCTTCACCTGGATGCCGTCCTTGGCCACACCGTCGATGGTCGTGCGGCCCGAGGCGGGATTTGGACAGTCGATCACTTTGGGGTCGACCGAGGTCCGCACGGCTTCGACCACGCTTTTGCCCGACCCCTTTGTCGCGAGGTCGATGGCGCAGGCGCGGTTCCAGTCGAGTTCGATGCCGGCCTTTTGTGCGGCGATGAGCGCCTGGACGGTGGGGATGACGTTGCCGCCTGCGAGGAAGTGGGCCTCGATGTCGTTGATGGGGATTTCGATGCCAGCCTTTTTGGCAGTGATACGCGCGTCGACGACCATGCCGTAGGGCACCTGGCGGAGTCGCATTGCGACCAGGTCGGTGAAGCCGACGTAGGCACCTGCCAGCCATGCGCGAAGCCACACGCTGAAGAACGAGATGATGATGCCGAAGATCAGCAATCCGAAGATGATGAGGACGATGAGGCCGATGGTGGGGAGGTTGAACATGGGGTCAGGCGGTGTGGGGTTGGGTTGGGGAGACGATCAGGCGGAAGTTGTCGGCGCCGACGACATAAAGCGGCGTGCCAGGCGGAATTTGTCCCGCGGGTGAGAATGCCTCGTACTGTCTTCCGTCGATGCGGACGTAGCCGGTGGGCGAGAGCAGGGTGGCGGCTTCCGCGGATTTGCCGATCAAGCCCGCGGCTTGCTCACCGAAGGTGCTGGATGTGGCGGTGATTTCGCTGGTGAGGAACGCGCGTTTGCCGATGCGCGTGTTGGGCAGGATGCGGAACTCGATGTACAGAGCGGCGGAGGCGAGCACGAGCGCCGCCGCGGTCGCGATCCATCCGCCGGAGGAGCCGAACTGCGAAAAAGCGGCGGCACAGCCTCCGATCATGAGCAGCGCGCCGATCGTGCCGAGGATGCCGCCGGGCACGAGCACTTCGACCGCCATGAAGACGATGCCGAGGCCGAAAAGCAGCAGGATGAGGTTCATGAGAGGGGTTCGACCACGAGTCCGAATTCGCCGGTGCCCGTGACTCTAACAACGGATCCGGCATTCGCAAACCCCATCGGCAGTTTCGCCTCGTAGCGGAGGCCGTCGATTTCCACCTGACCGCTGGGAAACAGTGCGGTGACCGCGCGGCCTTCACGACCGATCAATTCCCTCCGGTTTGTGAGCGTTTCGGCACCATGGAGCGGTTTGACAGCATCGGGCGCGCCGCCGACAGCGCTTTGCAGGATCATGCCGCCCCAGGGTCCGCCTTTCGGCAGGAAGCGCAGCAGCGCGACGAAGAGGACAGCGGCGATCAGTCCGCCTGAGACGAGATTGGCGAGCGGACGCACGAGCAGGTCGCCTTCGAAGGAAACCGGTTCACCCGGCCAGAGGTCGAGCATCGCCCAGACGAGCGAGCCGAGCATGAGGATCGCGCCGGTGATGGCGGGGATCAGAGTGCCGGGCAGCAGGAACACCTCGACGGCAACGAGCGCGAGGCCGAGGCTGAAGACGATCCACGGTTCGTGGCCGGAGAGGCCGGCGACGTGGTGGCCGAGAAAGACGACGGCGAGCAAGGCCAGCCCGCCGATGCCGAAGACGCCGAAACCCGGCGTCTTGAATTCGATGAAGAGCAACAGCAGTCCGAGTCCGAGCAGCAGCGGGGTGACCGCGGTGAGGTATTGCGCGGCCTTCTCCGACCAAGTGACTTCGAAGCGCATCACCGTGTGGTTGTCCTTGCCGTGGAGGTGATCGAGCAGTGCGTCGAGGTTGTCCTGGATGCTTGTGCCGAGCAGCGGCAACGGCGGGTCGCCGTAGGTTTTGACGGCTTCTTGCGCGGTGAGCGAGAGCAGCTCGCCCTTCGGCTTGATCACTTCGTCGCCGATCTTCAGCTCGACATCCTTGTCGATCATCGCCGAGATGACTTGTCCGCGATAGCCCTTGCCTTCGGAAACCGCGCGCACGCGGGCCTTGAGATAGCTGACGATCTTGTCGCGCATGCTGGTGTCGATTTCACCGCCGGTGGCGAGCACCGGTGCGGCGGCGCCGATCACGCTCCCGGGCGCGAAGTGGATTTCGTCGGTGCCGGCGGCGATCAGCGCGCCTGCGGAAATCGCTTCGCGGTTGACGTAGGTGACGGTTTTGCCGGGAAATTTTTCGAGTGCCTTGAGCATTTCGAAGGTGGTGTCGAGCGCGCCGCCGGGGGTCTCCATGTCGAGCACCACGGTGTCCGCGCCGCTTTCGACCGCTTGTTTGAGTGCGCGGCGCAGGATGAACAGTTCCGGCTTGGCGATCTGCGCGCGGATCGGGACGACGACCACTTTGGCAGGGGCAGCCGATGTCGCGGCGGGTCCTTGCGCGGATGCCTGCGGCCATGCCGCCGCGAGGGCGAGGGCGACGATGCTCCAATGTCTCATGGCGCGACTATGGATGGCATCGGTACCGGGCGCAAGTCCCGTGCAGACGGAATGACCGCGGATTTGCGCGGGATCGTCGCGGAGGCTTGATCCGGATTTTTCAGGTGTTCACGGCGTCGGCCGCGCGCATGCCGTCGATGGCGGCGCTGACGATTCCTCCGGCGTATCCCGCGCCTTCGCCGCAGGGGATGAGCCGTTCGACCTGCGGGTGCTCGAGCGTGTCGTCGCGGCGGGGAATCCGCACTGGCGAGCTGGTGCGCGTTTCAAAGCCGACGAGCAGGGCGTCGCGTGAAAGGTAACCATGGATCTGCCTGCCGAATTGCCGGAGGCCCTCGCGCATCCGGCTCGTGATCCACGCGGGCGTGAGTTCGTGCAGCGGCGCGGTGGTCACACCGGGGAAATAACTCGTGGCCGGCAGGTCGGCGGACATCCTGCCGTCGATGAAATCAACGACGCGCTGGCCTGGTGCGCGTTGGCCGCCGCCGCCCGCCTGCTTGGCGGTTTGTTCGAGTGATTTCTGGAATGCCATGCCGGCGAGCACGCCGTGCTCCTTCGCGAAGGATGCGACATCCTCCGGCTCGACGCCGCAGACCATGCCGGAATTCGCGAACGGCGAGTCGCGGCGCGACAGGCTCATGCCGTTGACGACCACCTCGTCGTGGTCGGTGGCTGCGGGCACGATCCATCCGCCGGGACACATGCAGAACGAATGCACGCCGCGATCGCGGATTTTCGTCGCGAGCCGGTAGCTTGCGGCGGGCAGCAGTCGTGGCCGCGGCTCGTGATCGCGCAGGTGGTATTGCCTGCGGTCGATGAATGGCTGCGGGTGTTCGATGCGGAAGCCGACGGCGAACGGTTTCGGCTCGAGCAGGATCGAGTGACTCGCGAGCAGTGTGTAGATGTCGCGCGCCGAGTGGCCGGTGGCGAGGATCACCGCGTCGGCCGCGATTTCACCACCATCGGCGGTGATCACCCCGCGGATGCGTCCCTGCGTGATGACGAAATCGACGACTTTCGTGCGGAAGCGTACTTCGCCGCCCGCGTCGATGATCGAGCGGCGCATGGCCTTGACGACATTCGGCAGCAGGTTCGAGCCGATGTGCGGGTGGGCGTCGGTGAGAATCCGTTCCGGCGCGCCGTGGGCGACGAGGATGTCATAGACCTTCGCGACTGGACCGCGTTTGGTCGCGCGGGTGTAGAGCTTGCCGTCGGAAAAGGTGCCTGCGCCGCCTTCGCCGAAACAATAGTTCGAATCCTCGACCAGCCGGCCTTCGCGCAGAATCGGCGCGAGATCGAAGCGCCGCGCGCTCGCGTCCTTGCCGCGCTCGAGAACGACCGGACGCAGGCCACGCTCGAGGCAGCGCAACGCGGCGAACATGCCGGCGGGACCACAGCCGACGACGACCACCACCGGTGCCTGGCGCGGCAGGGGCGGGGCCGACCACTGCGGCGCGGGGGCCTCCGCGAGCGGTCCGTCGATCGCCACCTCCAGCCGCAACCGGACGCGCACCGGATGCCGCCGGGCATCGATCGAGTGCTTGCGCAGGCGCAGTCCGCCGATCCGATCCGCGGCGACGCCGAGTTCCCGTGCCGCCGCGCGGGTGCGTGCCGCGGTGTCCTCCGACGCGTCGAGCGGCAGGACGATGTCGATGGTTTCGATGCGGCTCATGGGCGCGGACGAATCAAGCACCGTCCGCGAGTGAAGTCAGCAACTGGATTGGATCCGGCGGCGTCCGATTTCAGGGGGCGATGCTGGTTGCCGTCGATGCGATGGTTTCGGATCGATTCATCGATACACGTCGCGACGATGACCGACCTTCACCACTACGACCACCGACAACCGGCAGGTGATCGATGATCTCGTGGATCACACGGGTCTCGCCCGCCCGGATTCGGATTGCCGCTCAGTGGCCGCCCAGGCTGACGGCCTTGTAGCCGCCCTTCGAGCGGAAATAGAGGATCAGGCCGAGGTAGCAGACGAGCATGAACGCCGGGAAGACGGTGACGTTGGCCAGCGCGCCCTGCCTCGCCTGCTTGGCGATGGTGCCGACCTTCGCGGCATCCTCGCCGCCGAGTTCCTTGACCTTGGTTTCATCGACCGCTTTGTAAGCGCCGAGGAAGTACGTGTCGGGGCGCGAGATCCGCTCGTAGGCGCCGGGCATGTCCTTGCGGATCGCCGCCTGCACCGAGTCCTCCTGCATCTTGCCGATCATCGGTCCGCCGAGGATGCCGACGGTGAGCATGCCGATGCCCGCGATCGCGTTGAGCGTGAGCGCGCCGCCCTTCGGCGTTTGTTCGGCAACCACACCGAGCATGGTCGGCCAGAAGAATGTCTTGCCGATGCCGTAGACGGTTGCCGCGGCGAAGACGGCGGCCATGCCTGCCACACTGGAAAGCAGGAACAGACCGGTGATGGCGAGGACCGAGCAGGCGGCGAGCAGACCGAGCGGTGTAAGCTTGTGCACGATGGGCCCGGCGAAGAAGCGCAGCACCATCATGATGGCCGAGGTGTAGATGAGCACCCACAGCGGATTGTGTCCGGCCTTGGTGAGCGGCTCCTCCATGATGCCGGTGATCGCACCGTCGGTGCCCAACTCGGTGGTGGCCAGCGGCATCATGATGATGCAGAGGATGATCAACAGCGGATTGCCCAGCGACCGGCAGTAGATGCCGTAGGCGAGCACGCAGAGCGCGATGAGGCCCCAGGTGAGGCCGGACGACCAATCGAAGACCACGCCGAGCTGCTTGATGACGAGGTAGCCGGCGATGGCGGCACCGAGCACGCCGAACTCGGCGAGCATCTCGCGGTAGCTGGTGCCGGAGGCGACGCGTTCGTTGAGCGGAAACCGCGCCTTGAGGAGCATGAGCAGGTAGATCACCGACGGCAGTGCAATGAGGTAGACGAGGATGCGCCAGTCTTCGGCGACCTTGGCGCCGAGCAGGATCGAGAGGATACCGCCGAGGACGAGTCCGCCCGGCCAGCCGGCGTGGAGGATGTTGAGCCACTTGGTCTTATCCTTGCGGAACATGGTGGCGACCACCGGGTTGATGAACGCCTCGACGGTGCCGTTGCCTAGGCCGAGGATGACCGACCCCCAGTAGAGCGAGGTCCAGGCCTTGTCTTGGGCGGCCTTGAGCGCCTCGCCTTCGAGAGCCGTGCCTCCCGGATGCAGCAGTGAGTGTGCTTGCAGGGCCAGCACCGCGTAGAGCGCGTAGCAGACGAAGCTGAAGATCATCGCGCTGCGGTAGCCGACCTTGTCGATGATGAGGCTGAAGAGGATGATCGAGATCGCGAATGGCCAGATGCCAGCGCCGAAGAGTTCCTGTGCCTGCACCTTGTCGAGACCGAACTCTGCGGGCCAGAGGCCGGGGTCGTTGACCAGAAAGGCCCGCGTGATGAATGCGAACGAGGTCGTGATCAACGCGATGAAGCAGCCCCAGAACAGGGCCATGTCGGGTTTGTCGGCGGTGGAATTCGTCATGGTTTCGAAGTCGGGGTTGTTCGTTTCTAGCGGGATCCGCATGGGGTGGCAAGCATTCAGGAAAGGTTGAATTTCCCATAAAATGTAAGGATTTTGGGTCTTGTTGTCCGGGTTTTCCGATCGGTGACGTCTCGGACGGTTCGCAAAATCCCGCATTCCGGGATTGCCAAATCCGGCTCGCCGACTAGCAATTCGCGGCCCGAATCTTCGGATCCGACCCCTCCCGCCGCGATTTCCCATGAAAGACCTCACCAAATACCGCAACATCGGCATCTTCGCCCACGTCGACGCCGGCAAGACCACGACCACCGAGCGCATCCTCAAACTCACCGGCAAGATTCACAAAATCGGCGAAGTGCACGACGGCGCCTCGACCATGGACTTCATGGAGCAGGAAGCCGAGCGCGGCATTACCATCCAGTCGGCGGCGACGACTTGCTTCTGGCAGGGTCATCAATTCAACGTGATCGACACGCCTGGCCACGTCGATTTCACCATCGAGGTCTACCGCTCGCTCAAGGTGCTCGACGGTGGCATCGGCGTGTTCTGCGGATCCGGCGGTGTGGAGCCCCAGTCGGAAACCAACTGGCGTTACGCGAACGACTCAAAAGTTTCCCGTGTCATCTACGTCAACAAACTCGATCGCATCGGCGCCGATTTCTACCGCGTTGTCCAGCAGGTCAAAACCGTCCTCGGCGCCCAGCCGCTGGTGATGGTGCTGCCGATCGGCACCGAGAGCGACTTCATCGGCGTGGTCGACCTGCTCTCGATGAAGGCCCACGTCTGGGACGAGTCCGGTCAGCCGGAAAATTTCAAGGTCACCGACATCCCCGCCGACATGGTTGACAAGGCCCGCGAATACCGCGCCGCCATGATCGAGACCGCGGTCGAGCAGGACGACGAAGTGATGGAGAAGTACCTCGAAGGCGTTGAGCCGGATGTCGACACCATCAAGCGCTGCATCCGCAAGGGCACCATCGACCTCGCGTTCTTCCCGACGTACTGCGGATCGTCCTTCAAGAACAAGGGACTGCAGCTCGTGCTCGACGCGGTGGTGGACTTCCTTCCTTCGCCGACCGAGGTGAAGCCGCTTCCCGAGGTCGATGCCGAAGGAAACGAGACCGGCAGCTTCGCGGTGAGCGACCCGTCCAAACCGCTGCGCGCGCTGGCATTCAAGATCATGGACGACAAGTTCGGTGCCCTCACGTTCACCCGCATTTATTCGGGCACGATCCGCAAGGGCGACACGATCCTGAACTCGTTCACCGGCAAGACCGAGCGCGTCGGCCGCATGGTGGAAATGCACGCCGACGACCGGAATGAAATCGAATCCGCGCAAGCCGGCGACATCGTCGCCATCGTCGGATTGAAGAATGTGCAGACCGGTCACACGCTTTGCGACGAGAAGAATCCCGCGACGTTGGAGCCGATGGTGTTTCCGGATCCGGTGATCTCGATCGCGGTTTCGCCCAAGGACAAGGCCAATGCCGAGAAGCTCGCGAACGCGATCGGCAAGATGATCCAGGAAGACCCGTCCTTCCGTGTCGAGACCGACGAGGAAACCAACGAGATGATCCTCAAGGGGATGGGCGAGCTCCATCTCGACATCAAGATCGACATCCTCAAGCGCACCCACAAGGTGGAGGTCGATGTCGGTGCGCCGCAAGTGGCGTACCGCGAGACGATCACCAAGGCGGTCGACGACGGCTACACGCACAAGAAGCAGTCCGGCGGATCCGGCCAGTTCGCCAAGATCGACTACCGGATCGAGCCGCTCGAGCCCGGCTCCGGGTTCGTGTTCGAATCCAAGGTGGTCGGCGGCAACGTGCCCAAGGAATTCATTCCCGCGGTCGAGAAGGGCTTCAAGACCTCGATCAACCGCGGTCCGCTCGCCGGCTATCCCTGCTTGGATTTCAAGGTCACCCTGATCGACGGCGGATTCCATGCGGTGGACTCGTCATCGATCGCGTTCGAAATCGCGGCCAAGGCGGCTTATCGCCAGACGATGGTCAAGGCCGGCCCGCAGATCCTCGAGCCGATCATGAAAGTCGATGTCTTCGCGCCGGAGGAAAAAGTCGGTGACGTGATCGGCGACCTCAACCGCCGCCGCGGCATGATCCAAGGGCAGGAGCCGACGCCGGGCGGCATCCGCGTCAAGGCCGAGGCACCGCTGAGCACGATGTTCGGCTACATCGGCGACTTGCGGACGATGACTTCGGGCCGCGGTCAGTTCTCGATGGAGTTCAGCCACTATGCGGCGGCTCCGCGCAACGTCGCCGACGACGTGATCGCCAAAGCCAAGGCGCGCGACGAAGCGGCGAGGAAGTGATGCCCGCGGTCAATCGGGGACTCAGCTGCATCAGCTGAAGCGTTTCGACACGGCGTTCCAGTCCACCACGTTCCACCATGCGGCGATGTAGTCCGCGCGGCGGTTCTGGTAGTGCAGGTAGTACGCGTGTTCCCAGACGTCGATGCCGAGCAGCGGGGTGCCGAGATCGGCGTCAGGGACGACGCCCTTCATCAGCGGGTTGTCCTGGTTGGGCGTGCTGACGATGCCGAGCTTGCCGTCGCGCACGACCAGCCAGGCCCATCCCGAGCCGAAGCGTTTCATCGCGGCGTCGGTGACTTCCTGTTTGAGTCGTGCCAGCGATCCGAAAGCGGCGTCGATCGCTACGGCCAGCGGCTGCGAGATCGCACCGGTTTTCCCGGCGGGAGCCATGGTGTTCCAGAACAACGTGTGGTTCCAATGGCCGCCGCCGTGGTTGCGGACGGCCGTGCGCACCGCCGGATCGGCGATCGATCCGATCGAGCCCAGCAGGTCCTCGAGCGTGCGTCCGGCAAGAGAGGGATCCTTGGCCACGGCGTCGTTGAGTCCCTTGACGTAGGCCGCGTGGTGTTTGCCGTGGTGGATGTCCATGGTGCGCGCGTCGAGGTGCGGCTCGAGCGCGTCGGCAGGATAAGGCAGCGGTGCGAGCGTGTGGCCGGCGGGTTCGGCGGCAGCGGCGCGCTGACCGAGAACGGCGGCGCTTGCGGCAATCACTCCAGTGCGGACGAAATCACGGCGGGGGATTCGGGAGGGTGAGGTCATGGGTGCGGACGACTAGGCACGGAATCGTGAAAAATCCAACAGAATCGATTCAGCGACTGTCGGCCGGTGTCAGCCACGGACGATTCCGGCATAGTCGCCTGGTGACTCAGGTTGCCGCCGACCGTTGTTGCAGCAGCCGTGAGGCGGCGAATGCCGCGGGTGGTAGCAGCAGGCAGAGCATTGGCGTGGGTTGCGTGATGGCGGAGGATCCGTCAGCCAATGCCAAGGGTAGCAGGAACATCCAATCGACTAACGGGATGCCCGCCAGCAGTTTTGCGACCGGTGGGCTTTGGTGATTTTTTCGCCAGCGGAGGCAGTGACGCATCCACATCGCATAGGGGAGCACGCCGACAAGCGTGATCAGCGATGTGGTGGCGGGCGGACGGGTGAGCAGCAGGACGAGCACCGGAAGGACGAGCATTGCCGGAAGCAGTGGTCCGTGCCGCTGTGGAGGGATCGCGGACTCGCCGCGCGCGGCGAGTGACAGGCTGATGATGTAGAGGAGCAGCGCGATGGTGGCGGCAGCCAGTGATTTGGCATCCGGCCATGATGCTCCGGCGGCGATCGCGCCCATGACGGGCAGCAGTGCGCGACAGAGTCCGAGCCACGCGACATGCCATGCGGACTGCTTGTGCCATGCGGTGTACGCCGCGATGCCGACGAGGATGGCGGCGGCCGCGGCCAGTGCCGCCGGTCCGGCGATGCCTGCGAGAAACACGCCGCAGACCGCGAGAACGCATGCCGCGGTGAGGTAGGACCGCGGGAGGAACCATCCGCGCGGCAACGCGCGCTCGGGACGGTGGCGGGTGTCCCAGTCGCGGTCGCGCCAATCATTGAGAAGATTTCCGGCAAGATAGAGGCAAACCGCGGCACCCACCACGCAAGCGAGCACGCTTGATCGCTCATGGTTCCACGATGCGCTCGTTCCATCGGTGGTGATCGCGATCGCCGCGCCAAGCCAGACGTTGCCCAGCACGCCGGGCAGGTTGGCGATGCGCGCGCTTGAGAGCAGGGCGTGGATTCTGGCGCTCATCCGAACATGCGGTGCCAGTTGGCGCAGGTCGCCGTGGCGAGCGCTTCTTCTCCGATGCCAAGCGCCATGGCAAGACCGCGGCCGATCGCGGGCAGATTCGCGGGGTGGTTCATCGAGTCGGGCAGCGGATGCGTCCGCCAATCGCAGGGCGGTGCCATGTCCGGAGCATCGGTTTCCAAGAGAATGGCATGGATCGGCAGATGCCGGAACACCTCGAGCGTCGCCGCCTTGCGCGGATGCAGGAAATGACCGGAGAACGAGAAACCCGCACCGATGCCGATCAGGCGTCGTGCGACTTCAAGGGATCCGCCGAACGCATGCATCAGAAAGCGTTCGGGAAAACGTTCGGATTCCACGACTGAAAGAAACGATCCCCACGCCTTGAGGCAGTGGATCGTCAGTGGTCGCCGCGATTCCGCCGCCAGCCGCAGTTGCGCCAGGAACACGGGCAACTGCATTTCGATTGAGGGAGAGCCGATCCATCCGTCCAGCCCGCATTCGCCAACCGATGCGTGCGGATGCGCTTCGAGCATCGCCGCGAGCCGCTGCTCCCACCCCGGTCGTGCCGATCCGGCGTGCCACGGATGGATGCCGAATGCGGGGCGCACGACGTCGGGGTGCGCCGACGCCAGGCGCGCGACGGCGGACCAGTCGTCTTCCCGCGTGGCATTGACGACGACCCGCGTCACGCCCGCCGATTTCATGGCGGCGATCAGGCCTGCGGCATCACCGCCGAGGCGCGGATCGTGCAGGTGGTTGTGCGCGTCGCACCAGTCCGGCATGGCGGATGGATCAGGCGCGCTTGACCGGAACGATCAGGGTTGGCATGGGCGATTTGCGCACCATGCCTTCCGCCACGCTGCCGAGCAGCAGTGCGGCGATCGCGCCGTGTCCGTGGGAGCCGAGCACGGTGAGATCGGCCTTGGTTTCGCCGATGAAGTCGAGCAGGGCGTGCAGCGGGCTGCCTTCGGCGAGTTGTGCGGATGCGCCGGGCAGGTCTTTTCTGACGGTGGCGAGCAGTTCGTCGAGTTTGGCGGAAGCCCTGCGTTTCGCCTCCTGCTGGTAGGCGTGCAGCGCGGGGAATTCGTCCGGTGTGAATCCGTAGGCCGTGTAGCTCGGCTCGGGCTCGAGCACGTGAAACAAGACGAGTCCGGAGCCAAACGCCTTGGCGATCGAGACCGCCTGACCGACCACTCCGGCGGTGGCATCCGAGAAATCCACGGCAACAACAATGGTGTTCATGACAATCCGAGCCTAGCGGCCGTTCCATGGCGGCGCAATCCCGCAATCCACCCTTTTCGCGGGCGGAGCCGTGCCGCCACGCGCGATTGCGGTTGAATTCCAGCGCATCGCGCGTTCGATGGGTGCGTTCGATGGACAAACCGGAATTCAGGGTCAGGCTGCGCGAGGTGCCCCACCAGCCGGGGGTGTACCTGATGAAGGACGTGCTCGGTTCGATCATCTACGTCGGCAAGGCCCGCGATCTGCGCAAGCGCCTGTCGTCGTACTTTCTCGCCTCGCAGCAATCGCGCGCCAGCCTCAAGACCCGCGCGCTCATCGATTCGATCCATGATTTCGAATTCCATACGGTGCGCAACGAGGAGGAATCGCTGATCCTCGAGAACAAGCTCATTAAGGACTACCGGCCGCGCTACAACGTCGCCTTTCGCGACGACAAGCGCTTCCTGCTGGTGCGCGTGCGTGTCGCCGATCCTTGGCCGCGGCTCGAGATCACCCGCACTCGCCGCGACGACGGTGCGCGCTACTTCGGCCCGTTCCCGCACACCCACGCGCTGCACGGCACGGTCGACTGGCTCAACCGCACGCTCGGGTTGCGCGTTTGCCGACCGGCGCAGCCCGGAGAGGAGGACTACCGCCACTGCCATGCCGATGTGATCCGCAATTGCTCGGCACCCTGCGTCGGCCGCATCCCGCGCGACGGATATCTCGCGCGCATCGGACAGGCGATCGACATTCTCGACGGCAAGGGCCGTCGCGGGCTGCTTGACGGACTGGAGCGCGAGATGGAGCAGGCCGCCGCGGTGCTGGATTTCGAAAAGGCGGCGAAGTGGCGGGATATCCTGCAGAACCTCCGCAAGACGCTGGTGCCAGCGCGCCAGTTCAGCCGCGGTCGCGGCGTGCCGACGACGATCAAGCCGATGGAGGACCTCGCCGCATTGGCCGAGGCGCTCGGGCTTGGTGCGCCGCCGCGGGTGATGGAGTGCTTTGACATCTCAAACGTCTCCTCCAACCACATTGTCGCGTCGATGGTGCGGTTCACCGACGGCAGACCCGACAACGGCAACTACCGCCGCTACCGGATCCGCAGCGTGGCGGGTCAGGACGATTTCGCGTCGATGGCCGAAGTCGTGCGGCGGCGGTATTCGCGCGTCCTGTTGGAAAACCGGAATGCCGCGCCGGACAGCGCGGACTCGCAGGAGTCGGTGGTCGACGCCCAGCGCCGCCTTGCCAAGGAAGGACGTGCGGCGATCGTGTTGCCCGATCTGGTGATCGTCGACGGTGGCAAGGGCCAGCTTGGCATGGCGGTGCGGGAGTTGCGGCGCCTCGGTCTTCACGGACTGCCGGTGATCGGCCTGGCCAAACAACGCGAGGAGATCTTCATCCCCGGCACGAGCGCGCCGGTGCTGCTGCCTCAGGACAGCGGGGCGCTCAAGCTCCTGCAGCGCATCCGCGACGAGGCCCATCGGTTCGCCAACACCTACAACGCGCTGCTTTATCGGCGTCGGATGCGCGAGAGCCTGCTCGACGAATGCCCGGGGATGTCGCCCGCGCGCAAACAACTCCTGCTCGGAACATTCGGCAGCGTCGCCCGCATCCGTCGCGCGACGGCGGAGGAAATCGCCGCGCTGCGAGGGATTTCACTCAAGTCCGCCACCGCCATCCTCGCGGCACTGCGGCACCCGCATGAATCGCCCGACGGATGAGCGCGCCGGAACGCATGTGAATCCATCCTGCCATGGCGACTTGACGTCGCATCCGGGCGATCATGAAATCCCGGCGCATGGCGTGGTGCATCAATGAAGCAGTGGTCCGCGGCGAAATCGACAACACCGTTGAAGGCCGCGTGACCGGCAGCATCTGGCTGGCGGGTCGCGAGGACCCGATCGTGCTCGATCTCCAGGGCGACTGCTGGCGTGATCTCGCCGGGACCCGGCTCAGCTTCGTCAATCCGTCGCCGCGGGAGGAGCCCGACTGCCGCCACCTCACTGGCGAGCAATCCGGCATCGTCGGCGACATGACCGCGTCGCGGAAGGTCAAGCTGCCCATGGGCGGGAGCCGGGATTCCGGCGGAATGCACCGCCTGGCCGATCGCGAGCCGTTCGAGTGGTGCAACAAACTCTATCTTGAATGGTTCTGTGCGCGCAACGGGCGGATCGTGATTGAATCCGCCGATTACGAACTTCACCTCACGCCTCATGTCTGGCAGATGGACGAGGATGCCGAGGAGGCGCAGAAGCTGGCCAACCTGCATGCAATGCGCGACTTCATGGCGCGGGTGATCCGTCGCCGCGAATCCGGTGGCCACGATGCGGAAGCCGATGCACTCGATGAATTCGAATGGGAGGAGCGTCTAAAGGAGTCGGACCGCCTCACCGATGCCTACCAGGAGGTGTTGGAAAAATACCTCGACGATCCCGACAGCGAGCGCAAGGAGGCATTCGTGATGGGCTGGGACGGTTTGCTCGACGCGATGGCCGAGCGCGACGAACAGGAGGGGGCGGCGCAGGGTGGCGCTGCCGCGGGTGGCGAGGAAATGATCCTTTCGGAGGCGGATGGGGAGGATGATTTCGACGAGTCCGAGGATCATCCTCTGCAACTGGCATCGCGCGAACTCGCGTTGCGCGCGATGGATCTGGTGGAGCCTGGTTCCGAACCGGGCACGCCGTCGTTTCTCGTCGTCTCCAATCTGCTCCAGGTGAGCGGCAAGCTCGCCGCCGCGCTCAACGACCGCGCCGGCGGCTACGAGCCGGAGGCCGGCTACGTGCTCGCCATTCTCAAACGCTGTCTCAACTGGCTCAACGAGGCGGTGGGTGCGTGTCAGGAAATCATGACCCTCGAGGAGGATGCCGACCAACTCGCGGCGCTCGCCCATTTGCGCAGCTCGATCTTTGAAATCCGCGACGGGATCACCGAGCTGCGCCGCGGGATGAAACCGTGATCCCGGTGGGCTGCCACCTCAGGATCCCGACCACCAACGCGCCAGTCCGATGGAAAGCGGGATGCCCAGCGCGAGGTTGAAGGGAAATGTGATGCCCAGCGCCATCGTGAGGTAGTAGGCCGGATTGGCTTCCGGCAGGGCGACTCGGACGGCCGCGGGGGCTGCAATGTAGGAAGCACTGCCGGCCATCGCGCCGAGAATCGCGGCCCCTCCGGGGGTGAGGCCGGCCGCGAGGCCGAGTGCCACACCCAGCGCCCCGTGAAGCACCGGGATGACGCAGCCGAGCACCACCAGGCGCGGACCCGCGAAGCGCACGTCCGCCAGGCGGCTTCCGGTCACCAAGCCGAGTTCGATCATGAACAGACAAAGCGCGCCCTTGAATGCGGTGGCGAAGAACGGGTTCACATCGGCGAGGCGTCCGCTGCCACTGAGGAATCCGATTACCAGTCCGCCGATGAGCAGCAGGATGCTCTTGCCGATGAAGACCTCGCGGAAAGCGGCCGACCAATCACCGCCGCCGGAGGCCCTGCGCGCGAAGAGCAGGGCGACGACGATGCCCGGTACTTCCATCAGCGCGACCAGCGCGGGAAGGAACCCATCGGCTTCGAGCCCGGCGATTCTCACCGCCTCGATCGCCGCAAGAAAGGTCACGACCGACACCGATCCGTAGTGGGCCGCCACCGCCGCGCTGTCCGCCGCGCCAAGGTGGCCGATCCAACGCATCAACAGCCAGGCCGAGGTCGGTGTCACCACGCCGATGAGCACTGTGGCCAACGCCGGTAGGAACAGTTCGCGCAGGGGGGTGTCGGCCAGTACCGCGCCGCCCTTGAGCCCGATGGCCAGCAACAGGTAGATCGACAGCCCCTGGTAGATCGATTCCGGCACCGACAGATCGCTGCGCACGAGCTTGGCAACGATGCCGAGCGCGAAGCACAGCACCACCGGTCAGAGCAGGTTCTCGACAAGAGGACTCACGAGTGCCTTGCGGAGAATGGGTCGCTCAACGATAGACCATGTGCGACAGCTTCGGTTGCTGCCTCACGATATTGACCAGCATCTGCCGACAGTGCGCATGGCGCGTCCGGTCCTTGAGGATTTCCGCACTGCGGGTGAAGGATCCCCATTGCACGATGGTCAGCTCGACATTGCGCCGACCCCACAAATTCATCACTCCTTTGTTCGGCTTGTAGAGGTCCACCGTGCCGGTGCCGGTGAGTGCCGAGCCGTAGTCGTCCACCACGTACAGATAGGGCAGGCCTTTGATCCGGAAGGTCGTGCCCACCGGATAGAACGACCAGTCGGCTGCGGCACTGCGCACGTGATTGGTGTAGCGCAACGGCGTGCCGGTCGCGTTCTTGCTACCGTAGATCAGGTGGTCGGCCTCGCTGCACGTGTAGGCGGTGGTCCGCACCACGCGGCGACGCTCTTTGAAGCGGTACACCGGCATGCCATGGCGATCGCGCGGCTTGCCAGCTGAGGTGGCGACCAGCTCGGCCGATGGGCCGGGCACCTGCGGCTTCGCGCCGGGTGCGGCAGGCAGCCAATTCGATTTCGGCACCACGGCGACGGAATGGCTGCCGCAGCTCGACAACAACACGGCCGTCGCGGCGGCCAGCAGAGTGAGGGAGAAACGTGACGTCATGGGCTCGGATCAGGCTCAGGGAAACTCGGAACGGAATCCGGTCGAAACCGGAATTTGTCCGACGGGCGGGAGAATGGGTGGCCCGATTGCCCGAGGCAACCCTGAAATCCGGCGTCGATCAGGAATTCCAAAACATCATAAAAAAATCAATCATTTCAGATGAATTTTTCACCATGTTTCATGATAAAACGATGATCATCAGAATTCAAAATGTCCTCAATTTTGATCTCGATGATCATTGGCGGCCCCATTTGAGCGACCCAGCGAGAGGCCTCCAAGACCTCAGATCCGGCGCACATGCACGGTGATGGTGCGCACGCTGCCGTCGCGCGGATCGGTGGCGGTGAGGGTGTGGGTGCCCGGTGCGAGGTGGACGACGGGCTCGGGCGCGGACGGTTCGATGCGCAGCGTCGGCGATGACCAGTGGGCAACGCCCGGCAGGTTGGTGACCGGGCGCAGTCGATCCGAGCCGGATGGCATGTCGGGGTCGAGCAGGAAGGTGGTGCCGTCAGCCGGGGTGATCACGCGCAGTGGCTCGATCCGCGATGCCGATGGATCGAGCACGACTTCGTGTCGGCGTTCGTTGTGCGGTCCGTCATGCCACGAGGTGTAGGCGGCGTCGAGCCGCGCGCGGCCCGAGGCATCGTAGTCGGCGGGTTGGGCCAGCGGCGGCATGCGCGCGACGGGAATGGATTCCTCGCGCGTGACGGCGACCTTGGCATCCGCGGCAAGCCGCTTGCCGTTGCGCGGATCGATGCGCACGCGCGTCATTTCCACAGGGCAGGCGAACCACGATGGTAGCAGATCGCGGTGCAGGCGTTCGATGCTGCGGCGGAAGATCGGTCCGGCTCCATCGACACCGGAGACTTGCTTCATCGGCTGGTGTTCGAAATTTCCCGCCCAGACGCCGACGGTGAATTCCGGGGTGAATCCGATGCACCAGTTGTCGCGGAAGTCGGAGGAGGTACCGGTCTTCACCGCGCAGCGGAACGGCGTGTCGAGCGGACCGCCCAGCGCGAAGGTCGGCGCGCGCGCGGAGCGGTCGGACAGGATGTCGGCGATCCACCACGAGGCGGTGGCCGACCACAGCGGCGGCTCTGCGCGGGCGGCGCTTGTTTCCGCGATGAGGACCGGCGGCGCGTGATGGCCGTTGCATGCGATCGTGGCGAAGGCATTGGTCAGCTCGAGCAGGCGCACCGGTGCGTTGCCCAGGGTGAGGCCGAGCCCGTGATGCCCGGGCCGGTCGCCGAGGGTGTGGAGGCCGAGTCGCACGAGCAATCCGTGCAGCGGCGCAGGGCCGCCAAGCGCATCGAGTTCGCGCAATGCGGGGACGTTGAGCGAGCAGGCGAGCGCGTCGCGCAGCGTGACGGGTCCGCGGAACCGGCGGTCGTGGTTTTGCGGCAGGTCGAGTCCCTGCGGCGTGAGATAGGGCGTCGGGATGTCTGCGAGGATGGATGCGGGCGTGCGTGCCATGGAATCGATCGCCAGCAGGTAGGTGAACGGCTTGAGCGCGGATCCGGGCGAGCGGGGGATCCAGGCGCCGTTGATCTGGCCGCCGCGCGCGTCCTGCCAATCGGCCGAGGAAACCAGTGCGAGCACCTCGCGGGTGGCGTTGTCGATGGCAACGACCGCCGCGTGCCGCAGGTTGGCGTGATGCAAGCGGGCGGTTTCCTGGCGCACGAACGCCTCGATGTCGAGTTGCAGCGACCGGTCGATGGTGGTGCGCACGACCGGCGGGTCGTTCGTGGGGGTTGTCGCGATCCGCGGCAGGCCTTCCGCGATCCACGGCGCGGCGATTTTTGGTTGCAGCGGCTGCAGCACGATTGGTTCTGCCGCGGCGATGCGAAGGCGAGCGGGGTCGCTCGCCGACATCGCCGCGAGTCGCGAGAGCACGACATTCCTGCGGGCCTGCGCGCGTTGCGGATGCCGCAGCGGGTTGAGCCGCGACGGTGCCTGCGGCAGGCCGGCGAGCAGGGCGGACTCCGCGAGCGACAGATCGGCAAGTGGCTTTTCTAAATAGAATGCGGCCGCCTCCGCCGCGCCGATCCGCAGGTTGCCGTAATCGAGCCGGTTGAGATACGCGCAGAGGATTTCGTCCTTGGTGTGCGACATCTCCAAACGCCTCGCCGCGAGTGCTTCGAGCAGCTTGCGTGCAATCGTGCGATTGGCCGGGGGAGACGAGATTTTCACCAACTGCTGCGTGATCGTCGAGGCACCCGAGACCACGCGGCCGCCGGTGATCGCGTCGCGCAGCGCACGACAGGTGGCAAGCAGGTCGATTCCGCCGTGGCGGCGGAACCGCTTGTCCTCCGCAGCAATCGTGCAGGCCGCGAGATCGGCAGGGATGGCATCGATCGCGATCGGGGCCGACCGCATGAATCCAGGCAGCACCAAGCGGGCGAGCGGTTCGCCATGCCGGTCGGTGATCACCGGTGACGGCTGCGGCGGCTGCATCAGGGCGGTCGGCAACGGAACGGACCAAGGCAACACGTACCAGACGGCGATCCAGGTCAGGCCGAAAACGCCCGCCGCTACCAGCGCGATGCGTCGTTTCGCAAGCGGGGCGGCCACGAGACACACGTTGGCATCCGCGCGCCGGATGTCACGCCGGATCCGGGCGCGATGGCGTGATCGGTCGATCCGCATTGACGTGGGCCACCCGGCCATCACCATGCCCGCTGATGATCGCACGCCTGCGCGGCTCCGTCATTGAGGCCTGGCCCGACCGGTTGGTGGTCGATGCCCGCGGCGTGGGCTACGAAGTCCACATCCCGGTCTCGACCTACGACCGCCTGCAGGCCGTCGAGGGCATGCAGGTGGACCTGCGCACCCACCTGCAGGTCCGCGAGCATGCGCACACCTTGTACGGATTCGCCACCGAGGAGGAGCGTGATCTGTTCGTGATGCTCATCGAGCGCGTCACCGGGATTGGTCCGGCCATCGCGATGGCGGTGCTCAGCGGCATGCCGGTGCAGCGCTTCAAGGGATGCGTCGTCTCGGGCAACACCACCGAATTGGCCAGGATCAAAGGGATCGGCAAAAAAACCGCCGAGCGCATCGTGCTTGAACTCAAGGACAAGGTGGGCGTCGCCGACACCTGGCAGGATGCCGCCGCCGGCGCGGTGAGCCCTGCCGCCGCGGACGCGGAACTCGCGCTGATCGCGCTCGGCTACAAGCAGGTCGATGCGCGCAAGGCCGTGCGCAAGGTCATCGAGTCCGAGCCGACCGCCGCGGTCGAAGTCCTGGTGCGCGGCGCGCTGCGGCTGATGCAGTCGTGATGTCGCACGCCTGATGTTTTCCACCCACGCTTCACCCGATCATGAAAGAACTCATCGCCCTGCTCATCGCGTTCGGCATCGGTGCCGTTTGCGGACGCTTCCACATCCCGCTGCCCGCGCCGCCGCACTGGTTCGGCGTGCTGCTCATCGTCGCGATCTGGGGCGGCTACATGACGTTCCGGCCGGGTTCGTGATCGAAGATTTCATCGCATCGCTTCAGCGATCCGCGCGGCCCAGTCGCGGGCCCGTTCGCCGAAGCCGCGGTTGTCGCCGGCGTAGAGGATGCCGCGCGAGACGTTGACCACATCCGGCAGGCCGCGGCGCGAGGCGAGTGAGGCAAGGTCGCCGCCTTGTGCGCCGAGTCCCGGGATGAGCAGCGGGGCGGGCGGCATCCGGGCGAAGACATCGTCGTCCTGGGTGAGGCCGACCACATAGCCGACATCGGTGAGTCGTTGTTCCGACCGGGCGCGTTCGCCCAGAGCGGTGACGAGTTCGAACACCTTGCGGCCGTCGGCGAGGCTTCTTCGTTGGAAATCCGCGCTGCCGGGATTGGAGGTGACCGCCAGCAGGTAGACGCCCTTGCCGTCGTGATCGAGGAACGGCTCGATCGAATCGTAGCCGAGGAAGGGATTGAGCGTGACGGCGTCCGCCTTCCATTGGTCGAAGCAGGCGCGCGCATATTGTTTCTGGGTTTCGCCGATGTCGCTGCGTTTGGCATCGAGGATCACGGGAATGTCGTCGGGCACGGCGTCGAGCACGTCCTCGAGCAGGCGGATGCCTTCGCTGCCCATCGCTTCGAAGTAGGCGGTGTTCGGCTTGAATGCCGCGGCGTGCGGCGAGGTTTCGGCGATCACTTGCAGCAGCATGGCGCGGGCGTCGGCGAGCCCGCCCTCGACGAGTCGCGGGTCGAGCCCGACGCAGAGTCGGGATCCGGTGCGGGCGATCCGCTGCTGGAGACGTTCGGCGTAGCGCATGAGGCGAGGATGACATGGCGGCGGGAATGGAAAACCCCAAATCGTCACTACCGTCTGCTTGCGGTGGCGAGGGACACCCCGTAGGGTCGGCCTCTCATGCAACGATGTGCCGGACCCGCCTGCCGTATCCGCCGGCGATTGTCGGCGAGTGCACCGGTGGAGACGCCCGGCGTCGATCCGGCAGCCGAGGTGGCACTTGCGGCGTTGGCCGGCCGGTATCGTCTTTCAAGCGGCGAGTCGTTGCTGGAGGCCTCGCACCGGCAACCGCTGCTGTTGGTGTTTCTGCGTCACTTCGGTTGCACCTTCACGCGGCAGATCCTGCGCGGCCTCGAGGATCTCGAGCGCGAGGCCGTCGCTCGCGGCGCGCGGATCGTGATCGTCCATCTTTCCGCTGAAAGCAGTGGCAACCGGCATTTGTCGGGTCATCGCGAGATTGCCCGCATTGCCGACCCCGACCGCGCGCTCTACCGCGCCTTCGGTCTGGGACGCGGCGGATTTCTCGAGCTGTTCGGCCCGCGTGTCGTCTGGTTCGGTTTGCTCGCATTGCTCAAAGGTTGTGGCGTGGGTCATCTCGCGGGCGACGGCCGCCAGATGCCGGGAGCCTTTCTTTTTCAAAACGGGCGAATCGTCGCCGCGCAGCGTGCGCGCACGGCGGCGGACATGCCCGAGATCCCGCGCCTGTTCGATGCGGCATCGCCGCGGATCCGGTCATGAACGCGTCCGGCATCCTTCATCGTGCGCTCACGGCGGTCGCTGCCGTGCTCGCCACCGCCTGCGTCGATGTGGACGAGGAATTCCGGCTGACCCCGACCGGCGCGGGTGAAGCGGCGATCCGCGTGTCGATGCCGGCGGGGGTGCTGCACCTGCAGGGTGGCGAGGAAGGTGTCGAGAAGCTGCTCGACGATTTCCTGACGAGGCGTCCCGGGATCAAGTCGATGGGCTATCAGGTGTCGGTGAAAAACGGCCGGGCTCATCTCGACGCGCGCTTTCGCTTCGATTCCGCGGATGAACTCATCGATGCGATGTCGGCTCCGGCCGATGTCGGGCTGCCACGGGTGGTGTCCGGCATTCTCGGATCGGCGAAGCTCGAAACCGGCTGGCTTCTCGTGCGGTTTTCGCGGGTGATCGACCCCGGCGAGTCGTTGGCTGGCGCGAGATTGTTGCCCGGCATGGTCCTGGGGGATCACCGGATCCGCACCACGCTGCATCTTCCGGCGCGGGTGGAATCATCGAATGCGACGCGGGTGGAAAACGACGGCCGCATGCTGGTGTGGGATGTGCGGTTGGCGGATGCCGTCGAACGACCGATGCGCCAGGAATTCATCATGCCGGTTCCGGTGCCGTGGTTCGGAATCCTGGCATCGGCTTTTCCCGGATTGTTGCTTGCGGGGTGGATCTGGTTCATCCGGCGGCGCAAGCGGCAAGGCGGCGTGTCAGCATGATCGATTGAATCCGATGAAACTTCGTTTTCCCATTCACCCGCGCGCATGGATCGATTCGATGCTGAGCTATCCGCGGTTCTTCGGCACGATCAAGCCGGAGTTGATGCGCGGCAGTGATGCCGATCTCGGCGTGTTGCTCGACGCGCGGATGCGGGCGGTGTGGCCTCGCAAGCTCGAGTGCCCGTTGGGTGGGCGTTTACTCGCAATCTCCCCACACCCGGATGACGAAGTCATTGGATGCGGTGGATTGCTCGCACTGCATTCCGGAAAGGCGGAGATCCGCATCGTCAATGTGTACAATGGCGATGGCGGTGGCGAACTGCCAGAAGGTCCCTGGCGGAACGACGAAGGCTACCGTGCGCGACTCGTCGAGGCGCGGAGTCGGGAGCTGGATGCGGCGGCGGCGGATCTGCAGGCGTCGGATGTGCTGCGCTTCGGGGTATCCGATTGCGACGGCACGCCGGGTGCCGGCGAGGTCCGCAAGCTCAGGGAGCTGCTCCTATCCTGGCGTCCGGACGTGGTCCTGCTGCCGTGGTTCCTCGACAAGCATCCGCATCACCGACTGACCAACCGGCTTCTGGCGGACGCGGCCGATGGTCTGTCCTTCATGGTGCTCGGGTATGAGGTCTGGGGCTTGCTGCCGCCGAACGCGGTGGTCGATATCAGCGGAGTGCTGGATCGCAAGCTTTCGATGGTGCGTCATTACGTGAGCCAACTCCGCACCGTGGATTACGCGGGCTATGTCTCGGGGCTCGCCCGCGCGAGAGCCTTTCATCATCCGGTGAACGAGTTGCGAACCGGTGCCGTCGAAGCCTACTTGGCGCTGCCGGTTGCCGATTACTGCGAACTGGTCAGGCGCATCCCGCCGCCCGGTGAAACGTGACGCTTGCGCCTGCTCGCGTCACGGCAGATGGATGCGCTCGCCGAGGTGGCGCGGTCGCGTGTCGAGTACATGGACGTCCAACCACATCCGGATGCGCGCACCGATCTCGCGGACCCTTGTTTTCACAGCCAGATGAGGTTCGACATCATCGGCCGCAAACCCGCGGGCATCGAGGCCGTGCGATCTCGCGATGTAGATGGCGCGCTCGACGTGGAACCGCTGGCTGATGAACAGCACCTCGCTGATGCCGAACACCTCTTTGGCGCGGACGACCGAATCAAAGGTGCGCAGTCCGGCGAAGTCGCAGACGATGCGGTCGGCAGGCACACCCCTCGCGACAAGCGCCTCGCGCATCCGCACCGGCTCGTTGTAGTAGCGCGACCGGTTGTCGCCGGAAACCAAAAGGGTGGCGATCCGTCCCGCATGCCACAGGCGGGCAGCCGCGTCGATGCGGTGGCGGAAGTACGGATTCTCGCGCCCGTCGACGCGGTCGGTCGTGCCGAGAACGAGTCCGATGCGGGTCGGCCGCACTTCATCGATCGAATCCGCGATGCGTCCTGCGGAGCGCCAGAACGGTGCGAGATTGGCATGCGCGACCAACGCGGCCGCCAGCGTGACCAGCGCGAGAGTTGCGACCATTGCCCGCCAAAGCCAGAGACGCAGCGGGTGGATGGCATCGGTGGTCATCGAGCCGCCGCCTCCCGCAGCTCCAGTGTGGGTTTGACAAACAACGACTTCAGCGCCTCGGCGAATCCGCCGGCAGCGGCCTCCTCGGGTGCCAGCACGCGCAGACGACCTGGTCGCTGACGGAACTCCGCCTGCGGAAACCGCCCGAGCCATTCGCCGTCCACTTCGACCGGCACGTCGCGGTCGCAGCGCACGGTGAAGCGCGACGCCCGGTGGTATTCGACCGAGTCAAGCAGGTCGATCCCGCCGAGTGCGAGTCCACGCAGCGAATCCAGGATCACACGGTATCCGGATTCCTTGTACACGAGGATGTCGAGCATCGAGTCGGTGTTGTCCGCATTGCGGAAAAACCGGAACTGACCGCCATAGAGTGATCCGTTGCCCGCGAGGACGGCCACACCTTCGGCAAGCCGGCCGTCGGCGAGTTCGACGATCATTTGCGGCGGAGTCTCGCCCATCACCTTGACCGTCGCCAGCAGGTAGGCGAGGGAGCCGAGCTTCATCTTCGACTCCCAGCTCGTTTCCTCGATCACCCGGGCGTCGAAACCGACCCCGGCCATCTGCACGAACGGATGACCATTCACTTCGAATAAATCGATCTCGCGGATGTGTCCGCGCTCGATCACCGCCAGCGAGCGCTCGAGCGGATCAAGGGGAATGCCCATCTCACGGGCGAACACATTCATCGTGCCCACCGGCAGCACGCCCAGTGCGGTGGACGTGCCGGCGAGCCCGCAAACCACCTCGTTCACCGTGCCGTCGCCGCCGGCCGCGATGACCACCGGTTCGCCTTCGGCCGCGAAGCGCCCGGCCAGCGCGCGCGCCTCGCCGGGCTTGGTCGTGGCGTAGACCGCGAAGCGGTCGGCATGCCGCATCAGAAAGCGCATCACCCGGTTTCCCCTGCGGCTGCGCGCGGCGGGGTTGAACACGAGCGGGAGGCGATGTGTCGCATCCATGTGCGCATTCTCGTCCGCCCGGCATCCATCGGCAACCGCATTCGTCGCGACGATGTTCAGCGCGACCGGCCGGACGGCGGCATCCGCTCAGGCGTGGTATTCCTGCAGGCACTTCACGCGAAGCTCGCGCTCCTTGAGCGAGCGGATCGCGCGCACCGACGCCTCGGCGGCGGCAAGGTTGGTCGCGTAAGAAATCTTCTGGGCGACCGCGGTCGAGCGGATGCGCACCTCGTCGGCATGGGTCTCGCGATCACCGGGCGTGTTGATCACGAAGTGGATCTCGCGGTTCTTCATCATGTCGACCACGTTCGGGCGCGCTTGTTCGGCGAGCTTGAACAACCGCTCGCTCGGAATGCCTTCGGCGGCCAGCCGCGCATGCGTGCCGCCGGTCGAGAAGATGCGGAATCCCAGCGCGGCCAAATCGCGCGCGACGGGCATCACACGGTCCTTGTCGCGGTCGGCCACCGAGATGAACACATTGCCGGTGGCCGGCAGCGGATTGAATGCCGACATCTGCGCTTTGGCGTAGGCCATGCCGAGGTCGGCGTCGATTCCCATGACCTCGCCGGTGGACTTCATTTCCGGACCGAGCACGGTGTCGATTCCCGGGAAACGGTTCCATGGGAAGACCGCCTCCTTCACCGAGAAATGCGGCGGTACCACCGTCTCGGTGAACCCGAGTTCCTCCAGCGTGTGGCCGAGCATCACCTTGGCGGCGAGCTTGGCAAGGGGGACGCCGGTGGCCTTGGAAACAAACGGGACCGTGCGCGAGGCACGCGGGTTCACCTCGATCACGTAGAGCAGCTCGTTCTGGACCGCGAACTGGATGTTCATCAGCCCGACGACTCCCAGTTCGCGGGCGAGTTCCTTGGCAGCGCGTTCGATCTCGTCGCGGATTTCCGGGGTGAGCGAGAAACTCGGGATCACGCAGGCCGAATCGCCGGAGTGGATGCCCGCCTGTTCGATGTGCTCCATGATCGCGCCGACCACGGTGGTCGTGCCGTCGCTGATGCAGTCGACGTCCACTTCGGTCGCGTTGTCGAGAAAGCGGTCGACAAGCACCGGCCGCTCCGGCGACGCGTTCACCGCTTCGCGCATGTACGTCGTGAGTTCGGCATCGTTGCGCACGATCATCATCGCGCGGCCGCCGAGGACGAACGACGGGCGGACCAGCACCGGATAGCCGATGCGGTTGGCGATTTCGAGGGCACCTGCCTCGTCGATCGCGGTGCCCGCCTCGGCTTGGCGCAGACCGATGCGGTCGAGCAGCGCGGAGAAGTGCTTGCGGTCCTCCGCGAGTTCGATCGAGGCCGGCGAGGTGCCGATCACCGGCACGCCGTGGCGCGCGAGATCGGCGGCGAGGTTCAGCGGCGTCTGGCCGCCGAACTGGACGATCACGCCGTCGGGCTTTTCCTGCTCGCAGATGTTGAGCACGTCCTCGAGCGTGAGCGGTTCAAAGTAGAGTTTGTCGGAGGTGTCGTAGTCCGTGGAGACGGTCTCCGGATTGGAGTTCACCATGATCGCCTCGCAGCCCAGTTCCTTGGCGGCGAATGCCGCATGCACGCAGCAGTAGTCGAACTCGATCCCCTGGCCGATGCGGTTGGGTCCGCCCCCGAGGATCACGATCTTGCGTTTGTCTCCCGGGCGCGCCTCGTTCTCGTCGCCGTACGTCGAGTAGTAATACGGCGTGCGTGCCTCGAACTCGGCCGCGCAGGTGTCGACGAGCCGGTAGGTCGGCACGATGCCGTGCCGCTTGCGCAGCGCGCGCAGCTCGTCCTCGGTGACGCCCCATGCTCTGGCGAGCTGGCGGTCGGAAAACCCGAGCTGCTTCAGGCGGCGGAGTTCCTCCGGAGGACAGGCATCCTTGCCTGTCATGGAGCACGGGCTTCCAGCCTGTGCTGCGGAAGAGGAAGAGGGGCAGGCCGGAAGCCCGCCCTCCGGGACAGGCTGGAAGCCTGTCTTGCTTCCTTCCTCGACGATTTGTGCGAGGTGGCGGAGGAACCAGCGGTCGATGCGGGTGAGCGTGTGGACTTCATCGACCGTGAAGCCGTTGAGGAAAGCCGTCTGCAGCCAGAAGATGCGCTCGGCGTTGGGGATCTGCAGTTTGCGGACGATCGTTTCGCGATCCACTTGTTGCGGTGCCTTGGCGTCGAAGCCGAATCCCCAGCGCCCGGTCTCGAGCGAGCGCAGGCATTTCTGCAGGCTCTCCTTGAACGTGCGCCCGATCGCCATCGCCTCGCCCACCGACTTCATCGAGGTGGTGAGCACGGGATCGGCCGCGGGAAACTTCTCGAACGTGAACCGCGGGATCTTGGTGACCACATAGTCGATCGTCGGCTCGAACGAAGCGGGGGTGCCGCGGGTGATGTCGTTGGGCAGCTCGTCGAGCGTGTAGCCGACCGCAAGTTTCGCGGCGATCTTGGCGATCGGAAATCCGGTGGCTTTGGAAGCGAGCGCCGAAGAGCGCGAGACGCGCGGGTTCATCTCGATGACGATCATCCGTCCGGTGTCCGGGCAGGTGGCGAACTGGATGTTGGATCCTCCGGTTTCCACGCCGATCTCGCGGATCACGGCGAACGAGGCGTCGCGCATGATCTGGTATTCACGGTCGGTGAGCGTTTGGATCGGGGCGACGGTGATCGAGTCGCCGGTGTGCACGCCCATCGGGTCGAGGTTCTCGATCGAGCAGATGACCACACAGTTGTCGGCGCGGTCGCGCATCACCTCCATTTCGAATTCCTTCCATCCGAGCAGCGATTCCTCGATGAGCACCTCGGAAACCGGCGAGAGGTCGAGGCCGCGGGCGACGATCTCCTCGAACTCCTCGCGGTTGTAGGCGATGCCGCCGCCCTGTCCGCCAAGGGTGAAGGCCGGACGGATGATGAGCGGGAAGCGGCCGATCGAGTTGGCGACATGGCGGGCTTCCTCGATCGTGTGGGCGGTCCCGGAGAGCGGCAGGTCGAGCCCGATGCGCTGCATCGCCTCCTTGAACAACTGACGGTCCTCGCCTTTTTCGATCGCATCGGGTTTCGCGCCGATCATGCGCACGCCGTGACGATCGAGCGCACCCGACTTGTGCAGCGCCATCGACGTGTTGAGAGCGGTCTGGCCGCCCAAGGTGGGCAACAGCGCGTCGGGTTTTTCTCGCGCGATGATCGCCTCGACCACCTCGGGCGTGATCGGCTCGATGTAGGTGCGGTGCGCGA
>Ga0194116_10001501_pt1 | contig 33085 bp, 32 predicted proteins | sample TA2MahsurfametaG_4_FD_148617 | JGI IMG/M metagenome (GOLD analysis project Ga0194116, IMG submission 148617) | Freshwater microbial communities from Lake Tanganyika, Tanzania - TA2015008 Mahale S9 surface | ecosystem: Environmental > Aquatic > Freshwater > Lake | place: Tanzania: Lake... | reverse complement strand
TTAGAGAATCAACCGATAGGCTATTTATTGAACCCGCCCAACAACAGTGTTACGAGCTCTTAATCCTATTACGCAACTACCTTATAAAGCATGATGCTTTATAAAAAATAAAAATATGGAAATTCATCACCCTCACCACCCGACTCATAAGAAGAAATGGTCTGAATATATCATTGAGTTTGCTATGCTATTTACGGCCGTTACGCTCGGATTTTTTGCTGAAAACTTCAGAGAACACAGGATTATCGAACACCGGATGCAAGAAAATTACGCTGCAATCATTATGGATTTAGAGCAAGACAGCTTTAAAATTGATAGCATTTTCACTGAAGCTAAAAATGTTACTAATTTAATTACTTTATCGAATGCTTTATATACATATAAAACGGGGGGCTTTACTGAAAAAAAATTTTTTGATACCATTTATAATATTAATAGAATACCCAGCTACACCACATTATTTATCAATAACACAACATTTAAAAATATGCAGTCGAGCGGACTACTTAGTTATGTTGCCGATAAAGATTTAAAGACAGGCCTGTCGTATTATTATGAGGTACTATTCAAAAGAATAAATGATAACAATAAACTTTTCGATGATGTAGGAATCAATTATTTAGATAACTACCTGGTCCTCAATCATGGGATAAATCCCAGACTAACTTTACCTAATATATACAAAAGTGCTGGATTTGAGGATGGATTCATTAACTCAAAAAAATATCGAAAGTTTTTATTAGGTCTTAAATGCACAAAATCTATACTAACATCGGATGATTTTATTTACACCACTAATGTATATCTCTCACGATATTTAAATTATCAACGCTTACTTGGTTCGGTAAAAACTAACAATAATAAATTAATACAGCAATTGAAATTGCAGTTAGTACAGTGAATTATAAAAGTATGCTGTGTCGAAAAAGGAAATAAAAAAGCGGCCCGGGTTTTCCGAGCCGCAACTAATACCTGTTTATGCCTACTTATCCTCCCACATATAAATTCCAATTGAGATCTGCTTGTGGCTTGGGAAATTGACGGAATACTCTGCCTCCATCCAATGTAACCGGAATTTCATTCATGCGGTCGTATCGGCGTGTATCAATCCAACGATGTCCCCAGGGTTCAGCCCAAAGAGAATAACGACGCTGATACAGAATTTCATTTATCAACGCAGCCTGAGTTTGAGCACCGGTATAAGAGCCGATACCTGCACGCACTCTCACCGTATCGATAGCTTGCACAGCTTGTGAAAACTGATTCAGTTGTGCATGAGCTTCTGCCTTAATCAATACTAGTTCTTCATTACGGATGAACCGTATGGGAGTAATGTTGGTGGGCCAACGGCGATCCTGATGCGATCCGAAGAGTGTTCCGGCGTCGGTGGATACGCTCACGGCACTAGCACGCTGGAAAAATTTATTTGCTACCCTGAGGTCTCCAGGTCTCGCATCGGCAATCATGGAAGGATGTACCACGATGACGGTACTGATATTTGCATTTAATACATAAAATAGCGGATTGAATGCATCTGGTGCAGCACCATAGACATGCGCGGGGCCGGTATTCAAATCACCTGCCAAGCTCATAAAAGAAGCATTGGCGGCATTCAGTGCACCCTCCCAGTCTTTACGATAAACCGCCAAACGCGCAGCAATAGCCCGGTTCACTCTTTTTAGTCCCTCGATAGTGTTGAAGCCTGCCCAACCAGCAGTAAGGTTGAAGGGGAAACTTGTACCCGCTGCATTGAGGTCATTTAAGCCTTCATCCAAAATGCCTTTGATGTACGTAAGCGCATCCTGGTAAGGCACAAAAGGACCGGGTTTCATGGGATCTTCTACATTGATTCGAATACCATTTTCATACAGAAAATTAGCCGGAATCATGAATTGATACCCCATGATGGTTTTTGCAAAACCGGTAACTGCTTTTTTCTCCTGCTCGTTGACGGCAGCAGTATTTAGCACTGAATTACGCAATACAATTGCCTGACGGATGGTTTGATAAGGCGTTGCATAAGCCGCCCCGCCAGTGGCACCAAAACCAAAATAGGCAGCATCAGGCTGACGCCCACCCTGACCTAGCCAATCGGTTTGAAAACGCGGATCAGATGCATTAAAATACCAAATTTCTCTACCAAAAGTACCAAAGGCAGCGGTAACGGTAAAGAGATAATCGCGATGACGCGACTCAAGTCCAGTAATCAAGAACTGTATCTGCGCCCTGGAAGCATTGTTGGCAACGCTGCCCAGGGACGGATTATTGGGATCGACTACCCGCTCAAGTTTCATGGGATTACATGCGGCAAAGCCAACAATAGCTGTAATCGCAAGAACTGATTTGATAAAATTATTTTTCATATGCTGGTAATTTGATTATTAGAAATTAATATTGATGTGGAAGAACAACCTACGAGTAGTGGGGTATGGGGCAACATCAACATTACCTGAAATAGACTGCGCACCAAACGTAGATGTTTCAGGATCGTATCCCTCATACTTTGTAAACAGTAATACATTGTTTCCAGAAGCACCGATGCGAACTCCATTTACATAACCTTTGAAAATTCGGTTGATGCTTGCGTCTGGTACATTGTAATATAGACCCACCTCACGCATCTTAATGAAGCTAGCATCTTGTACCCAGCGACCTGCATTATTATAAGGTGCCGGAGGGCGCTGACGCCCGTTGGGAATACCGTCTTTATCATCATCATTAAACCATCCCTTGGTAGTACCACCCAAGTCAGTTAAAAAGCTGGTAAGGTTAATGTTTTCACCACCGTTTCTCCACTCCCACATCATACTAAAATCAAAATGCTTGAGGAAAGTGAAGGTATTAAACCACGACATGGTAAAATTCGGATTATTTTCACCCCATTCGGTAAATACTCCAGTGGAAACCGCAGGTGTACCTACGATAGTAAGAGGACTCATCCCTTGCTTGATAAGGAAGGTTCCCAAACCTGAACCAAAAGCACCAGTAAGATAAGAGGGGATGCCTAGTTTAGTTACCACTACATCATTTTTCCACCACATTACACGTGAAAACCAACGCAAATTTTTGTTTTGCACCACAGTAGCCCCCAGTGAGAGTTCAATACCCTTATTTTCAAGTTCTGCCTCATTGCTTGGAGTAGATGATACACCGGCAGCAGGAGAAAGATTCAAATTTTGAATATTATTGCTAGTACGCTTGATGTAATAGGTGGCTTCCAAAGAAACGCGGTTATTGAAAAAACCTGCATCTAAACCAAACTCAAGCTCTTTTGCTGTTTCTGGACGAATCGCTGTATTTCCAATTTGCGTTGAAACCACAGAGCCAAGCAACCCGCCAGTATTGGTCCCGCCCAGAGGCGTAAAGGTTGCCCCAAAACCAACAGGACCTGCCGTTTCACCATATGCTACACGGGGTTTTAACTGACTGATGGATTTAAATTTCCAAAAATCAAAATTGGTAAGATTTACTGCCAGTGAAGCCTTGGGGAAAGCATAAAGCTTGTCAATATCTCCATTCAATGTCGACTTGTCTAATCGAATACCTACTGTACCAACCACCTTATCATCCCAATTCACTTCTTCCTGTGCAAAAATACCTGCCTCCTGTATTTTACTCTGGAACTGCTGCTCAACTTGCTGTACAGTAGCCTGTTGCACATTCCTCTGTCCGGGTGCTAAACCTCGGCCACGCATAAAGAATGCGCTGTTATCAAACTCTAAGCGTACAATACCGGCCTGTGTAGTGAAATTGATATTGCGGAAAGTGGTGTTGTGTACCAACGCGGCTTGGAAGTTTTTGTTAAATGCTTCCTGACGGCCATGTAATACATCTCCGGGGTTGGCCTGTGCCCGTTGAAATTGAAGATCCTCCGGTAAATGAATCAGCGTTGAATTTTGAACAAAGTCTAAGCCGCCTGTCATCTGAAACTTCAGAGATGAGTTGTCGCGATCAATGATTTGCCAATTAAAAGTAGCCGACTGAATAAAACGATTGACCAATGAATTATTGGTTGCTTTATCAGTAACCGCAAGGGGATTTTCGCGTGGTCCGCCATAATCTAGATCAGGATAAAGACCAGCTGAGTTGGGACGCAGATCGTAGTAGTTGGGAATGTAAGCGATGTTATATCCTATCGAGGCACCAGTGTTGTTCTGGTTGCCAGTGAAACCACGATCGGTATTACTACGAATAAAGTTTGAATTAATTGAAAAGCTAATACGCTTACTGAGTTTGTGATCAATATTGGCACGTATTGAATAACGCTCAAAGCCTGTTCTTCTAATAATACCTTCCTCATTAGTGAGTACCCCTCCTACGAAAAACTTGGTTTTGTCATTACCCCCACTAGCGCTAAGACGTGTATTTGAAAGTGCTGAAGTGTTGCCATAAAATAAATCTTCAAAATCAAAAATCTGCCCTGTAGTCTGTGCTTGCTGAAATCGCACTAATTCGGTTGCACGCTTGACAGGATTAGTGAAGAAGAAGTTAATCTTATCAACACTCCAATTATCAGTTCCAATCAAACGAAGCGGACTACCGACACCAAAATCCTGACCAAAGCTGATATTGGTTTTTCCGTTAGCACCTTTTTTTGTGGTAATAATAATTACCCCCGCATTTGCTCTGGTTCCATAAATAGCAGCTGCGGAGGGACCTTTCAAAACTTCAATGTTTTGAATATCGTTGGGGTTGATATCCGCAAGGCGGTTAGAACCATCATCTTGGTTGGCGCCACCGGCCTGCGTAATACTGGCTCTGCCTGAACGCTGGAAAGAGTTATTAATGTATACTCCGTCTAAAATGATGAGCGGCTGTGAAGCTCCAACCAGTGATGAAACACCACGTAATTGAATCGACATACCACCGCCTGGTGCGCCACCGTTCATACGAATGTTAGCGCCAGGTACCTTACTGTATAATGCCCCGTCCGTGGTTTGAATTTGAGTAGTACCTGTAAGCTCTTTTGCACTAATAGAAGTAACGGCGTTGGCTAGGTTACTTCGCTTCACGGAGGTAGCCAGACCGGTTACCACTACTTCAGTCAGATTTAGCACATCGGTTTTCATTGATAACTCCAAGGGAGCGGCACCTCGCGATACATTTACACTCTGCGATACAAAACCCACTAAGGAAAATACAAGTGTTGCAGATTTTGAGCCGGGAATATCAATACTGAATTGTCCCTGTGCGTCGGTAACTGTACCAATTCGCGTACCCTTAATGACTACACTTACATTGGAAACGGGTTCTTGCTTGCTCTCACCTGTTACTTTTCCAGTAACGGTGTACTGACTGAACCCGATGGAGGGTATCAACAGAAGTAGCATAAATTGAACCAGTTTTTGGACTGATTTTCTCATGTGTTATTCATTTTGGTTTTAAAAAAGCCAATTCGTTCATTTCTTAGAGTGCTTTTGATCAAAACACGCCTTGTTATAAAAATCATTGGCAGATGAGATAAATATACTAAAATCAAATAGAAAAATATATTACTAGCCCCCCCAATTGGTATTATTTTTTGCACTGCGCTAGGATAGGGTCATTAAAAGTTGATGCTCCCAACCGCAAAGCCAAAAAATTGGAAATTCATAAGCCATTACAAGAGAATTCAGCTAATTTTCAATTCCAAAGCCTAGTACCGCCAATTTCAATATGTCATTAAATTTTAGCTAACTCAAAAAAATGCATTTTACCCAAATTAACGCTGCATCATTCAAAGTATTAAGCAGCCTAGTACTAACCTGCATGACTTTTTTAGTGAATGGGCAAGATCGAGATATAAGTAAGTTGTCTTCTGGAGGGAAGCTTAATCCGCTTCAGGCAAATATGGATATTAGACATTATTCACTTTCGCTATCTATTGATGTTTCAAAAGAGTATATAAGCGGTTTTACGGATGTCGATGTTATTCTTGCTACAAAAACTGATACGCTGTTACTAGACCTTATTAATCTCTATCAGGTATCATCCATTACTGTAAATAGCAAAGTATACCCATTTAATCATGTTGACCATAAGCTTTTCATCTATTCGGATAAAGGATTTCAAGAGGGACGCCTTACCATTCGTGTTAATTATAGTGGTCAGCCCCCTGTGGCGGTAAGACCTCCCTGGAATGGAGGTTTTACCTGGACAAAAGACAGAAGCGGTAATCCCTGGATTGCTATTAATTGTCAAAAAGAAGGCGGGCGTATTTATTTTCCTTGTAAAGATCATCCCAGTGACGAACCTAACGAAGGAGTAGATATGTACATAACAATTCCAGATACACTGGTAGTTTCAGGGCCAGGTTTACTACAAAAAATAACAAAGCGTAAAAAAACAGCTACTTATCACTGGAAAACTAATTATACCATTAGTAACTATTGTGTTCTTTTCAATATTGGCAAGTATAAAGTTGTACAAAAAGATTTTACAACAATCAACAATAATGTTGTGCCGATTGTGTTCTATGTTCTAGAAGAAGACGTAAAAGAAGCGGATAAACTGATAGAACTCAAAGCACGAGATACACATATACTTGAAAAGTACTTTGGTGAATACCCTTGGGCTAAAGAAAAAATTGGGATTTGTGAAGTACCTAATTCTGGAATGGAACATCAAACAAATATTACGTTTCAAAATAAGTTTGTTTACACCCGAGTTGGAAATAACGATTACTCCGACAATCTTTTCCATGAATATGCCCACGAATGGTGGGCGAACAAAGTAACCAATAAGGATTGGGCACACATGTGGATACAGGAAGGTATTGGAACCTACGCAGAAGCACTGGCACATTACGAATTGGGTGGGCAAGCTGCTTACGATAAAATAATTAGTGGGCACAGAAGATCTATTAAATATAAAAAGCCAATGGTGGGTGGTGAAGAACTATCCGAAGACGAAACTTATGCTTTTACAGACATTTATACAAAGGGGTCGTTCTTTATGCATAGCCTACGCTTTCTTATTGGAGACGATATTTTCTTGCCTACGCTCAAGAAGCTTGCTGTAGATCCAGCTTATACCTATGATAATTTCGTTACCACAAACGATGTTGAAAAGCTTTTCAGCAAAGCTGCGGAGAAAGATCTTAAGCCGTTCTTCGATTTTTATATGCGAACCACCGATATACTGGATTTTAGCATCAAGGAAACCGGCTTTCAGCAGTATACGATAAAACTAAATAACTTCTTTATGCCACTACCGCTGGAAATCACTACTTCGAATGGTAAAGGCAGGCACACTATCGAAAAAGAGGGGATTAAAATACAAAGCGCTACACCCCCAATTGTTGACGCAAATGGCTACTATTTGAAAAAGATTACAATACTTCCATGAAATATCTACAAAATTTTTTATCACTTTTTGCACTTATAGTGTCTACTATTTGCCATGCCGATAATTATCCAAGAAACTACTCGCTTGATATTTTACATTATAAATTCCAACTAACCCTATCTGATGCAACAGATGAAATAATTGGACAAACATCAGTAGTTGTACTTTTTAATACGGAGAATACTAAAAGATTACGTTTTGACTTAATCAACCGCTCTGCTGAATTAGAAGATAAAGGGATGTTGGTAGAAAGCATTTTTTTTGAAAATAATCCCATTTCTTTTCAACACGAGAAAAATGCGCTTTTTATCGACCTTCCTCAATCATTTCAAAAAAATGCCGTCGCAACATTTATAATTAACTATCGTGGTATCCCAGCAGATGGACTTCGTATTGGGAATACCAAGCATGGTGAAAGAAGCTTTTTTAATGAAAACTGGCCAAATAGAACCAGACACTGGCTGCCCACGGTAGATCATCCTTATGATAAAGCCACTAATGAGTTTGTTATCACAGCTCCTTCACACTATCAAGTAATATCGAATGGATTACTTGTGGAAGAATCAATTATCAACCCAAATCAAAAGCGCACTCACTGGAAACAATCCGTGCCGATATCATCGTGGTTATATGTATTGGGCGTAGCCAAATTTGCCGTGCAATATGTAGATGAATTCATGGGAAAGCAAATTCAGACCTGGGTATATCCACAAGATCGAGAAAAAGGTTTTTATGATTTTGCCAGTCCTACCAAAGAAGTACTTGGCTTTTACTCAAATTACGTTGGCCCCTTTGCCTTTGAAAAACTCGCTAATATTCAGTCCCCAAGCGTTGGGGGAGGAATGGAAACAGCGTCTGCGATTTTCTATGGCGAAAACCTTATTAATGGAAAACAAGATGTACGACTCCGTAACGTTGTAATCCATGAAATTGCACATCAATGGTTTGGCAATGCAGTCACTGAATCTACTTGGGATGACGCATGGCTTAGCGAGGGATTTGCGACATATTTCACAATACTTTTTCAAGAATACGCCTACGGTGCAAGCGTATATGTTGATGAATTAAAAAAAGCACGAAACCGCATTTTTAATTTCTATAATAAGGACTCTAACTACAAAATCATTGATAATCGTACTGCCGAGGAGGGACCCGTTGTCAATGATATGACTTATCAAAAAGGGGCTTGGGTTTTACATATGCTTCGTGAAAAGATAGGACATGAAGCATTTAAAGAGGGGATACGTTCTTACTATCTTAAGTTTTATAACAAAAATGCAACAACAGATGATTTTTTTGAGGCCATTCAAAAATTTACAAAAAAACCGCTCAACACCTTTCGGAACCAGTGGCTACATCGCCCAGAAATATTGAACTTGCAAATAGCATGGCAGTATGATAGTGCTACGTCACAACTAGATATCACCATTAATCAAAAGCAGCCCACGGATTTTTATTTTGAGGCGCCCTTAGAAATTGAAATAATTGAAGCAAATAGTAAAAAGATAGTAGTATTCGATATCAGTAATAAAACCTCAACTTATAAATTAAAAGTAGACCAAAAACCGGTAGCTCTACTTGCAGATCCGAGAACAACACTACTGGCGAAGGTTGAGATCAGGGAGAAGTAAGAGAAAGTGTTGCAATAATCTGGCAACGTTTTCTAATTACCCACACGTTACCCATACCTGCTATTTTTAACAAGAACAATAAAATCACAAATAGTGCAACGCGCTGGTAAGATCACTCAATTTTTGACATTTATCATAACTGCGTTTAGTAAATAAACATGTAGATAGCGTAATTAATTTCTATATTTGTAATATAACCATTTAGAAAAAACATGAAAAATAAAATTAAAATACAATTCGGTCTTTTATTGGGAATTGTTTTTCTAGCTGCCTTTACACGCATCATACCCCATTTTCAAAACTTCTCTCCTCTTGGTGCAATCGGACTTTTTGGTGCTGCGCATTTTGATAAGAAATGGAAGGCCTTCCTTATCCCGATAGCAGCTACTTGGCTAAGCGATCTCTTTATAAATAATCTTATTTTTTCGCAAAATAATACTGGCTTTACTTGGTTTTACGATGGTTTTTACTGGCAATACGGAAGTTACCTTTGCATCACACTAACCGGAATATTCATCTTCAAAAAAATAAGTTTCCAAAAAGTAGCGAAAGGTGCATTATCGTCATCTGCAATTTTCTTTATTATTTCCAATTTTGGTGTATGGATTGGTTCCCGTTTATATCCCCAAAATTTTGATGGTTTGATGAGTTGCTATGCTGCGGGTATACCCTTTCTGACTAATACTTTAGCAGGTGACCTCTTCTACTCAGGTATCTTATTCGGAGGATACTATTTGATACAACGAAGGCTGCCTATATTTAAGATTGAGGGAGTTGAATATGCTTAAAAATGAATTGCAGGAGATCATTGACTTAAAGACTAAACCTCCAGGATCGTTAGGATTTCTCGAAAATATAGCTTTAAAAATTGGCTTGGTTCAAAAAACAGATAAGCCTAAGCTGGAAAAACCAACAATTATTGTTTTTGCAGGAGACCACGGCATTGCAAAAGAAGGTGTCAGTAACTACCCTCAAGAAGTTACTTATCAAATGGTAATGAATTTTTTGAATGGGGGGGCAGCAATTAATGTTTTTTCACGCGAGAATAATATAAGTCTAAAAGTTGTAGATGCCGGTGTCAACTTTAACTTCAAAAAAAATAAAAATCTTATTAATTCAAAAATTGGCAACGGAACAAAAAGTTTCTTATGTCAAAAAGCAATGTCAACAGCGCAGTTAAACCTCTGCTTAAAAAGAGGAGGTGAAATTATCGAAAAGATTTTTCAGGGCGGGTGTAATATAGTTGGCTTTGGAGAAATGGGTATTGGAAATACCTCCAGTGCTACTATGTTAATGAGTTACTTATGTAATACCCCCATAGAAAAGTGTGCTGGTCGAGGGACGGGACTAAATAAAGCTCAACTTAAAAGAAAAATAGCAATACTCAAAAAGGCTCAAGCCTTTCATGGAACAATTAATAAGCCAACAAGCATCCTTAAAACCTTTGGAGGCTTTGAGATTGCGCAAATGTGTGGGGCCATGCTTGCTGCATATGAAAAAAATATGCTGATTTTAGTCGATGGCTTTATTGCTAGTAGCGCCTTCCTAGTTGCTTTTAAAATAAATCCAAAAATTATTAGCACCGCCTTATTTTGTCATCAAAGTGATGAGCATGGGCATAAAGCTTTATTAAAATTTTTGAAAGCAGACCCAATTCTAAAATTACAACTGCGATTAGGTGAAGGAACAGGTTGCGCACTTGCTTACCCAGTAATCAAAAATGCAGTTGCATTTTTGAATGATATGGCAAGTTTTAAAAGTGCAGGTGTTAGTAACAAAAATTAAGCTGCTTGAACAAGTCAAATAATAAAATAATAAGTATGAATTGGGATTTAATTGGATATATCGGAACGGGGTTTGTATTAGGCTCATTTTTAATTAATGACATCACACGCTTAAGGCTGGTTAATACCATGGGAGCAATTATTTGGTTAATATATGGAGTTGGTTTAGCATTAAAGCCCCAGATCATTGTAAATGTGGCAATTATTATAATTCATCTTTATTGGTTTTATAAAAACAGAAAATTGCTAAAAAGCTAGATTTAAAAATAGCATAAATAAGTTCTAAGTGAAAGAAGAATTAAAAATATTTTTTACTGCATTAATGTTTTACACAAGGATACCCTGCCCAAGGAATATTGACCACTCACCTACTTATATAAATAAAGCAACAAGATACTTTCCCTTGATCGGGTGGATAGTGGGAATAATATCCTTTCTTACATTTTGGGTAAGTTCACGGATGTTTGATGCTAATACGGCTGTATTATTATCAATTTTAGCGGGTATACTTGTCACTGGGGCCTTCCACGAGGATGGCTTAGCAGATGTGGCTGACGGCTTTGGAGGAGGCTGGACAAAAGCAAAAATATTGGAAATAATGAAAGACAGCCGAATAGGAGCATTCGGTGTGATTGGATTGATTTTTACACTACTAATAAAGTATTTATCGCTAAGTAATATTTTTTTGAAAACCAATAATGAAAATTACCAATTAATAGCTTTGATCTTTGTATCATATCATTCCTTAGCAAGACTAACAGCTATAAATATTGTTTTCACGTCACAATATGTTAGAGAGGATGAAAATAGTAAAGCAAAACCAGTCGCAAAAGAATACAAAAGCAAAGAGATACTTTTTGCATATTTTTTTGGGGTAGCCCCCTTATTTGCTTTATCCAGTATTAATTGGCAATTTATGCTTGTGATAATCCCATTAATATTCCTAAATTTTTATTCAAGATACTACATAAAAAAATGGATTGATGGATATACCGGCGATTGCCTTGGAGCGGTAGAACAACTAGGTGAATGTGTTTGCCTTTTAACATATGTTGCCATATGGAGGTATACGTAATTCGTCACACAAAGGTAGCGGTTGGTAAAGAAATATGTTATGGGCAGGTCGATGTCCCATTAGCACCTACCTTTTTAAATGAGGTGAATCGTTTAAGAAAAAAATTACCAAAAAAATTTGATGCTGTCTATAGCAGTCCCTTACAACGATGTAAAAAGCTAGCATCAGCTCTTAGTTTACAAAAAGTCATCTTTGATTGCTCTCTTAAAGAAATGAATTTTGGTGATTGGGAAAATAAAAAATGGAATGACCTTGATCAATCTGACTTAAATTATTGGATGGCAGATTTTATCAATATAAAAACTCCTAATGGAGAAAATCTAATGGAACTTTTTAATCGAGTGAAAATATTTTTTGATATACTAAGATTACAACCATATAAAAAAGTGTTAATAATTACTCATGCAGGTGTAATAAGATGTGTGTGGTCTTATCTATTAAAAATTCCACTTGAGAATATATTTAAAATATCTATTGAACATAATGAAGTTTTCATATTTGAACTATCAGAGAAGTCAAAAATGGACATCATTAAAAAAATTAAATAGCAATAAAGAGCACCGAGAGATTTTGATTACAAGGCTTATTTTGCAAGTTTCACGACTAAAAGAAATAAATTATGAATCTTATTCTATGAAATCATTCGCACGAGTGAATTAGATCATCAGCATAATTCATTTTTCCTCTACTTCAACAATCATTTCAATTTCTACTGCCATATTCATTGGTAGCGCGTTCATTCCTACCGCAGATCGGGCATGTCTACCTTTTTCGCCAAATACTTGCACCATTAAATCAGAAAATCCGTTTAGTACGGCTGGCTGCTCTGTAAAATTTTCAGAACAGTTCACCATTCCTAAAACTTTGATTATTTTTTTTACTTTACTTAAATCCCCAATAGCATTCTTTAAATTTGCAATCAAATTTATTGCTGTCATACGTGCTGCCTCCACACCTTGCTGAACTGTTAAGTCTTTTCCAAGTTTCCCTTTGATATACCCTTGATCTTCTACTCTAGGACCTGATCCTGAAAAATAGATCAGATTGCCTGTTTGCACATAATTTACATAATTAGCAATTGGTGCTGACTGTTCGGGTAGTTCAATACCAAGTGCTTTTAGATTCATTTCCGGGGTTTGCCCTACCGCATGGAAATAAATTATTACTAGTGGCAAGAGGAAGTAATATTTTTTCATTTTTTTATTAAATATATAATATTATTTTTTTTTGTCACTAGACCGGAGACAACATCAAAAAAATTTTGGATATTAGGGCATAATTAGTTTTTTAAAGAAAATAATTAAAAGCATATGAAAAGACCACTAGTATCCCCCTCAAAAGAAAATAAAAACCAAGTATTTATTGAATTAATTCAATTTTTTAATGAAACCCTCGGATTTTGTCCAAATAGTGTAATGACAATGTATCACCGCCCAGAAATTGCAATCGCATTCATTGCACTTAACAAAGCAATCATGACAAATAAAGGATCTGTCACCAGTTCACTTAAACGGCTGATTGGTTACATCAGTAGCCATTCCGCAGGTTGTAAATATTGCCAGGCACATACCATTAGAGCAGCTGAAAGATATGGTGCAGAGGAGGAAAAAATAAATAACATATGGGAATTTAGAACATATAAAGCCTTTTCAGAGCCTGAAAGAGCTGCATTAGAATTTGCTATTGCTAGCTCAATCACCCCAAATGCGGTGGATAATAGAATTGCGGAGAATCTCAGGCAGTATTGGGATGATGGCGAAATTGTAGAGATTACTGGCGTCATCGCCTTATTTGGGTATTTAAATAGATGGAATGACTCAATGGGAACAGAGCTAGAAAAAGAGGCGATAGAATCTGGGGAAAAATATTTGGGAAAAAGGAATTGGACAACAGGAAAACATAAATACTGAGCCAAAAAAGATTTTCAAATTAACACCTCAATGATACAAATTTCAATCAGGCAGATGGCTATACACTTACTGGGCAGAGTAGATATAATTATGTAGTTCTTCTATTATATTTTTTTGCTCATCAATAGTTTCCTTAACAATATCAATTATACTGACAACTCCGATGAACGATGTGCCATCAAAAACTGGTAAATAACGAATATTATGAGTTGTCATTATCTCCATACACTCCACCATATTTGATTGCAGTGTAACCTTTGGCAAATCACTTGACATGATCTCAGAAACGGTCAACTCGTGTGAATTTTTTCCAAGTAAAATTACTTTCCGGGCATAATCGCGCTCTGTAATCAGTCCTACAAACTGCTGATCTTTCAATACAACAACAGAGCCAATATTATTTTGTGACATTATTTGCAACGCATGTAAAACCGAGTCGTCAGCTGAAACGTGTATACTGCCAGTACCTTTCCTTTTAAAAATATCAGCAATTTTTTTCATTTTGAAGGAATTAAAAAGAGAAGACAACTAATTTACTAAAAAAATAAATTATAGAATATTTTTTGTTACTACTTGAAAATGAACAACAAAGGAAGCGATCTAAAGCGATTTAGCCTGCCTCGGCAACGGAAATATTAAAATTCATGCCTTAAAAAAGGCAGCACAAAGAAAGTCTAAGCTAATCATCCCACATAGATTTATAAAATTTTATGAAACGGATTTTTTCATCATTCATCCTAGATGAAACGCCATTGTAGGTTGAAGTTGTATTATTGTTGAATTCATTTGAAAAATGTATTAGCCTATAATTACCGTTTTTGATAAAAAATATTGTGGCTGAAGAGCCATGTGATGTCTCAAGTTTCATACAGATAACAGTAAAAGTATTTATTTCAAAAAAAAGTTTTTTTAATTCAGACCATTTTTTATTGTCTCTTTCAGTAAAAGAAAGAAAATTTTCAATTTCACTAAAACCATCTAGCCTATTTGATGTTTTCAAACTACTATAGTAACCATATATTTCATAAAAATCTAGTACTGACTCAAGAATACTGTCCTCGGAAATGACCGTAAGTCCCGAATTTGAAAAACTTTCATTTTTATTGCTCATCCACATAATTTGCTGTCCAAAAGCACTAGAAGAAAATAATAATAAAAAAGTTAGTAAACAATTTTTCATAAAATGATATCAATTAATTTTTGATTACTAATGCCTGTACTCTCATTGCTGCTTCCGGACTCAATGTAAAAAATATTGTCATCTTGCCTTTATCACCAATGATGTCAAATTCGCCGCGTAAGGCATTATATGGGCGCATTGATGATATACTTTTGATGGCACCTATTTGTTTAAAATATTCTTCACTTTTACTCTTTAGTATCTCAAGCGGATTATCAAGAAAAAAATTTTCAGCGAAAATTTCTGAATTTTTGACAACGGCCCAATTAAGCAGGAATTTTAATAACTGTTGTTTTCGCTTTTCAAGGATTTCTGATCCAAAAGGCTTTTGTGACTCGAATTTATTCAGTGCAATCAATGTATCTAGCACTTGTAGAGTAATGCCCCCCCAGCCTGCATAGGTCTTGTTACTAAAAACTGCTACTCCAAGACCATATTGTGGCATGATTCGCCAATGTGATCCAAAACCAGGTAATCCTCCGCCATGCCCAATAAATATTCTGCGTTCACAATCATGCATAATTGCTAGACCATACCCGTAGCTGTAAGTGGTTGGACAGCTTCTTGTAGTTGGATATTTATAACTTGAATTAATATTATCATAATTCCATGCTTGATGCATTTCGCGTATTGAGCTACGCTTAATTATACCACCATCACTACCATTTCTTGGTGGCCAAGCAGATAAATGAAAATTCATATACTTTGAAAAATCTTCTATGGTAGTAATAAGCCCTCCCATCGCGCCCCATGAACCATCGCTCTCAAATTCCTGTTCTTCCCAATTAGTATTAAGCCATCGATAACCATGTACTAATTGTTTTTTGGGTATTTGCGTATAGTCCCAAAAGGTATTGACCATTCCAAGTGGTTTGAATATATTTTTTTCTATATAATGCTGATAAGGCATGTTAGTGATATTCCGTATTACTAATCCGAGTAATGATATTCCCAGGTTACTATACTCATAAGTTACACCGGGAACATTAGAAAAAGCTGCACCTGATGTTATCAAATCCTCAAGTTGCTCATCCGTATTTCCCATTTGCCTGTCTCCAAAGGGGTTATCCTCTGGAAATCCAGCACGATGCGTCATAAGGTCACGAATGGTAATCAAGGGAGCATCATCTGTCAAAAGTTTTATGTGTTTTAACTGAGGAATGTATTTTGCCGCTGGATCATCAAGAGATAATTTACCTTGGTCGCGAAGCATGAGAATAGCCATGGTTGTGAAACTCTTAGTCATAGACGCAATACGGAAAGTAGATAGAGGGTCTACACTTATAGACTCTTTAATATTAGCAAGGCCAGCATATTTAGTATGGAGTAATTTCCCGTCTACAACAAGCCCATAAGCAAAGCCTGGAATATTATTTTTTCTAGCATACTGACTTATCAACGAATCAATTAACGGTAAATGCTGCTCAATTGATATTGCGGTTTGGCCAGGGTGATACGTTTTTTTGGCATGTTTTAACACATCCTCTTTGTAAAAATATACCTCTTTGAATATTCCATCAGCATACATTTTTCCCTGATCAAAAAAATGTATTGAATTTGGATCCCCGCTATTCCCTCCAGCCAAAATGGATTTAGCCCTAATGCGGTCCCCAAATTCTACTGCGCATACGAAACTATTCCCCCCGTACCCATATCGTTTTTTTGTACCTGCGTATAAACGGCTGTTGAATGATGGTAATTGCCCCCATAGCGAGGAGGCTCTACCTACAGGAATGCTCTCCACATTATCTAAATGAAATGAAGTGGCCCCATTTTGAAGTCGTTGCATACGGTTCACTTCCCCCCATGGAATTTCCCAGGTGCCAAATTGTAATTGCAGCGAATCAATCAATGCCGCTAGTGGCTGTAGAATTTTTTGCTCATCAGTTTTTCTTAAAACTTCTGCATAGCTAATAACAAAATCACTGAACATTTCTGGGTCGTCCGTACGGAATAAATTATTCATTTTTTCAGCCCACCCGATAGCCAAAGTTTGTGCAACGGATGAAATAGAAGCGTTTCGATCCCATTGTGATAAAATTGTTATAGGTCCTGCTAATTTTTTATGTAAAAGCGGGTCAAGTTTTTGTATGGCGTTATATTTTGCAATCAAAACGGGTAAAGATGAGTCAAAGGCAGAAAGATGTGGATCATACCCCAATTTGATGAGATCATCTAAACCCAATTTCTCAGGCTGGCTGAGTAAACGAACGGCATTTAGCCCACGAAAGTTTTCACCATCTGGAGCCATATAAGAAGGATACAATGCCCGCTTGGGACTTTGGTTACCAGAAACAGAAAAAGGAGTATTATTTGTATTTTGAATCCAACCATTTTTGGGATTAATAACATGTACCAATTCCGCAACTGAATGCATCCCTTGCCATTCAGTTTTGGAGGTACTTCCATCAACGGGTTTATCCCAGTTCAGTAATGGATCTCGCTTGGGTATATAGTTCCCATGCCAGTAAGCAATATTTCCGTTTTTATCTGCATACACTGTATTATTAGAAAGGTTAGCTCGCAGATCTAAATTCTTTTTAAATTGCTCGATTGATTTTGCTTTAGTTCTCTCCCAAGATTGAATAAATCCTGCCAAAGAGCGATTCATTGTTTTTAAACTTAACCATTTGTCCCCCCGCTTTGCTAAAATTGGGCCGTGATGTGTAGAGTAAGTCACAAATTGTTTTGATTGTAATACCCCGTTTTCAACATACCGGAGAGTTACCAGATTTTCTTTTACTCTTCTGCTTTCACCATCGTATTCATAAAGGAAAGACAATGCACCACGTTCAAGCGGTAAGCTTGGGCTATTTATTATAGACTCGGCATATAAATCAGCAGCATCTGCCTCACTTGATGTATGCATAAATCCAAGAAATTCATTAAATCCTTGGTATACAAAAGGCTGCCCCCATGTAACTGCGCCATACACATGAAGTCCTTCTTCACTTTGCATGTGGACTTCGGGACGGAAATAAAACGTAACATGTGGATTGATAAAAAATAACGAATTACCTGTTTTACTTTTTTGAGGAGCAATTGCAAAACCATTAGAACCTACTAATTTTTCTTCACCTTTCTGCCGGTAATTAGATATAGGTGATAAACTTTTACCTTCATAAAAATCTTTTAAATCATCTGCTGTTAATCCTCCAGTTTGAATAGCCGAAATACTGCCATCCGTATACATCAGTGGAAACCATGGTTCAAAAGTTTGTATTAAAGCAGGTTTCACCTCTGGATGTTTATGCAAATAAAAATTGATGCCGTCGGCAAAAGCTTGTAGAATTTTTTTTAACCAGAGAGGTGCGAGTTCGAAGTCTTTACGGGCCTCCGCTGAGTCAATAGTCAAACGAATAAGAAGATCTTCGAATAAAACGTCCTTTCCTTTTACTTCAGCGCTTCTACCTAGCATAGTTATGTAATTTTCCTCCACGCGACGAAAATCATCTTCACATTGTGCGTATAATAACCCAAAAACACAATCGGCGTCAGTTTTACCATATATATGCGGAATACCATACTGATCCCGAATGATAGTGACTTGCGATGCTTGTTTTTCCCATTGTAAAATATTAGGCTGCGCGAAAACAAATATGCTTACCAGGTGCGTCAGCAAAAAGAGTAGTATTCTCATACCTTGAAAATACGAAGATTACCAAAATACTTACTCATGTTTTACATGAAGGCAAAAGAGCAAAATATCATGCAGTGCTAATGAAGAGGATGTAAATAATAGATTGATATATAAACAGGGGGGAGAGACCCATAAATAAAAAAGTATTTAATTAACATATTTCGATTAAATTAGATTAATGAATAATAAAATATCCCTCATCTTCCTACTCTTTATACTCACTTCTACATCACTTTTTGCTCAAAGGCTTAAAAATAAAAATGGCTCAACCATTGGTTACATAGAAAATGGCAGGGTAAAAAATAGTAGTGGATCAACTATCGGATACATTGAAGATGGGAGAGTCAAGTCATCCTCAGGATCAACCATTGGATATTTTGATTTAAGCCGAATTCGCAATAGCAGTGGATCAACAATAGGATACTTTGAGGATGATCGTGTAAAAAATTCAAGTGGTTCTACCATCGGATACATAGAAGATGGGAGAGTCAAGTCATCCTCAGGATCAACCATTGGGTATTTCGAAGGAGTACGTCGCATAGAAGCAGTGCTTTACTTTTTCTTTTTTTTCTATTAGTTACCAACAATCACACTTGTAAGAGATAGTTGGGAGATAATGCTATATAATAAAGGTGACAGGATTCATAAAAGCCAAATAATAAAAGTAAGAGGAAGAAGTAATTAAGCCAACAAAGGGTCTGACTTAGGCGATAATCATTGAATCTTTCTTATTGTAAATACTTTACCTGGGGAGAGCATTTTAAATGGCTGATAGACACGGCCCCAATCTTTACGTTGAATTTTCCAATCAAATTGATCAAAAATCAGCATATACGAATTCCCTACTACCTTAATGGAGTCGCCCTCAACCAGAGCAGCAGTTGATTCATCCAGTGCCAGCCCTAATGTGCCTGGATACCTCTCCAAAATAGGTACTAAATCAAATTGCCTGTTTCTAACCAGCACATGCTGGTCAATTGCAGTTTGCTTCAAAAATGAAAATCCCTCCCCAAAGCTAACAGGGATATGTGGGCTTTTCCGATGGTCTCCACCAATTAATAATGAGCCCATGATAGTTGCCCCCGCGGAAGTCCCCATGATAACACCACCTCTTTGCAAAAGTGAATACATGGCTTGCAGTGTAGCGGTACCTCCAAAAATTTTAGCTAAATTCTCCTGATCGCCGCCGCCCAAAAAGATACCTTTGGCACGATCAATTAACGCTGGAAATATGTCCTCATTCGCCTGCTCCTTATTTCGAGTATGAACAGTTTTCAAATTGGTGAACCCCCGGGTTATGAATTTGTTTAAATGACCCCCCTCTTGTATCCACACTTCGTCTTGTGTTGCGGTTGGGATGTAGATAATTAATTGATCTTTACCACCAATTTTCTGAGCAAATAAATCATAGATGGTATCTGGTATAGCCCCCCCACCTATAATTATCAGGCTGCCTTTAAAAGGGAAAGAAGCCTGTGCTATTATAAAAAGAGGAGTGAATAAAATAAGTACAACCAGTAAGTATAATTTTTTTTTCATAGTAAATAGCTAAACTCAAAAAACATTTATGGACAAGTACCCCGTTATTTGTTGCTATATAAAATAATGATATTTCCGCCCTTGATAAAGAAATTATAAAAAAATAAAGAAATATTTATTTACTAAATTTCAATTGCGATTAGTTAATACCTCCAAGAGGTCAAATCCGAATTTTCGGGTGAGCGTGTTTTTATTTCTTCAGCCCACTTCTTTATGAACATACTATGATAGCGAAGCCTACTGATATAGTTTGGATTATTATGATCACCATTCCAGCAGTGTTCTGCTCTATCTCCATAATCTACCTCACAATCACAAGTTGGATTTTTTAATTGCTTCAGCATATCTTCCGCACTATAGACTGCATTATTCAAATAATAGTTATCCATATCACCTACGTAGAGATGAATTTTCCCTTTCAACTTACTGCCAATCTTTGGCCAATCACGTTGAATGATATGGGTGAGGTCATAATTTTCTCTCCAAAATGAAACGACTGATTGATTAATCTTTCCTGTTTTTTTATCAAATATGCGAACTGGGTAACCATCTTTCCCAACAGGGGAATAAACAGCCTCCCAAATATCCCACTGATCACCACTTCTACTGTTGGACCCCAAGGCTAATTCCCTGTGATTCATATCCCTCACCATGGCATCCACATGCCCTAGGTAGTTTCGGTGGCCGGGACGCAGCGTCCTTCTAAATGAGCCCTCGCGGTAATAGGCATTTTTATCATTGTAGAGATCAACGGTCATGTAGTGATGAAAATCGATGGGGTCTGGACAAGCAGCATAGCTGCCGTTGTACTCATCCGGATAGAACACCTGTGCAGCCAATGCTTCCCAACCACCCGTGCTACCTCCATATAGGAATCTTGCCCAACCTTGACCAATCCCCCTGAAACGTTTTTCGATTTCAGGAATTAACTCGTAAGTAATAGCATCCCCATATGGGCCAAGATTTTCAGAGTTGACAGCATAAGAATCATCGTAATAGGGGTTAGCATGTTGGATTTCAATAGCGATAACTCTTGGAAAATCAGGACCCGTCCATTTTTTATAAAAATCATAGGCTTCTTGCTGCACAATTTTGTTATATCCAATCAAATTGAATCTTTTAACAGTATCGGGTACGAGTGTAGAATCGGGGGGAGTTGTTCTCCAACCGCTAAAATCATCTGGGAAATGGCCATGAAATATTGCTAATGGGTACTTGACATTTGGATGTGTATCCCATCCCTCAGGCAATAAAATATGTGCGCCAAGATACATTGGTCTTCCCCAGAATTCAGTTAAAAGTTTAGACTGTATCTTAACATGCTTTACATACTTATTATCCGCAGGTTCCTTAATCGGTGGAATGATTAAATTAATTTCAATTTTTGTTTTGAATGATGGAGCATTTTTATAATTAATAACGACTGGCTTTGAATAGATATTTCCAGGTGCAGTATTCCAGTGTTGCCCCTCCCCACGATCCATTGGAAGCTTTACAACATGACCATCTTTTCTTTTGAAAGTCTCATATAAATGTAAAAGCGCCTGTACCGTGTAGGCGCCACTCTTAATTTTTGCAACGGAGGTAACTGGATATCCGAAAGCATCAGGGCTTAACTGCATTACGGTGCCGGGCTTCCAGCCCTCAATATCTATACCAAATATCTGCTGTGTTCCCTCGTCATCAGAGATTTGAAAGCGTGGCTCTCGTGTTGGATTTTTAGATAGCATAATAAATAACCTGCCATCAAGAGGCTTTTTCGAAATCCCTGCCGGTAGGGTAACTTCAAAAGTTTGGCCAAGTAGTAAAAAACTAATATGCAAACCTAACAAAAGGAGGGTGAGTGTTTTTTTCATATATCATTGAATTTCATACTAAACTTAGTATTAATTTTTAGATATTCTTACGGCCCCTGATAGTTTATAATAAATTAGTAACTATCTGTACCCGCTAAACTAAACAAAACGTCAATTTCAATTGTTTACCATAAAATATCTGATATGAAATCAATATTAATCACATTTTTTCTGCTAATCCTCGCTTTTATTACATTTCAGTCATTTTTGGCCTTTTCAAATATTGAAAAACAAAAATACCGCGTTATAAAAAAAGAGAAGGAGTATGAAATTCGATTTTACCCTCCTGCCATTTTTGCTACTACAAAACTATCAGCAAAATCCTATCGAGAGTTAGGTAGCAGCGGATTTCAAAAAATTGCCGGTTATATTTTTGGAAATAATGAAAGCGCTACCAAGATTGCAATGACAGCACCTGTTCATATGGACATAAAAGAAAATGGTTCCTCAATGAGTTTTGTTATGCCATCTGAGTACACTCTTGATAAACTCCCCCGTCCTATGGATCCTCTAATAGAATTACACGAAAGTCCTGCAATATACATGGCTGCGATTGAATTTAGCGGGTATGCCAGCGATCAAAAGATAAAGCAATACAGTAACCAACTTTTAGAATCCCTCACTTATAAAGGAGTCAAAATATCCGGTAATCCCACATATCTTGGCTATAATGCACCATATGAAATTGTAGGCCGAAAAAACGAAATTGTCGTTGCAATTGAATGGAAAGAATAAAATGACGTTTTAAATTCTTGATATTTCAGTAACCACATCATTTTTCCTTAATTATATTTACCTGCTGAGGTAAAGTAATGAAAAAATATGTTCTTCAGAGATATGGTTAATTCAGATTCACCAGCTACTCCAATGAAATAGGTAAGCTGTTTTAAAAGATTACTCCAGCATTTAAGCTCCTAAATGAGGGCCCTTTTCAAATTGGGAACGAATTCTTTTTTATTTCCCTTCTAATTTATTTACGTAGTCAAGCGAACCAACTCTTATTCTTAGTGGTAATCGAGTTTTCTTTTCAAATTTCCATTCTTGCTTACAAATGAAGCCTTGTCTAGCACTTAAAAAAATAGGTCTCGAATAAACAGATTTCCTGTTTTCTTGAATAGGATATCCCACTGACTTTACTGTAACTATTTTAGGCAAAGGGATTTTTTGCTGCCCAAAGCAAAAATTGATGTTGATTGATAAAATAAAAAGCAATAGTCTCATTTCCTATCTATTACTCGGTTTTGTTTCCAAACCATATTTATCAGCGATTTCAGTCTGTACTTCTGTAATTTTTTTATCTAATCGAGGATAAGCAAATTTAATTAAAAAATAATCAAGATCAAATCGCAAATTTATTAACCCTTTATCTAAGTCCTCCAAAAGACTTTCCATAAATTGTGTTTCTGATGTCCCTCGACATAGTGTTCACGCTGGTTTTCTGCAAAAAATCCAAGCGCTACCGCTGCAAATAACATTACAAACTCAATGATATATTCAGACCATTTTTTCTTGTGTGTAGGATGGTGAGGGTGATGAACTTCCATTATTTACTTTTTGCCTTATTCGCATATAAATAAGACATATTTCGGCTTATCATTGCAGCAATCACGGAGGAATGGGTTTCACCTTCAAATATGTAGCTTGTTATCTCAATACCACTATAATGGCTTTTTAGCAATGCTTCATACTCTTTTAAATCACTAATTCTACCAGCGTCCTCTAAACCGCCAAATGTTAGAATTGCTTTTACCTTTAAGTCGTTGTGCCTCTCAGCAAATGCGCTCTCTGCTATTCTAATGTCATTTTTATTCCACCCTTTAAAAGAGGGGCTGTTAATTCCGAATTTTTCAAATATGTCATTTGCTTCAAACATCAAATTACCAACAAACAAACCCCCTAAAGAATGACCAGATATCCCTTTTTTACCGTTCGTACTGTATTTTTTTTCTATGAAAGGAATAATTTCTGTTTTTATAATTTCCAGAAACTGTCTTCCATTACCGGATAAAAGACTTTTTGCAGGTAAATCCCAATTTTTAACAGCAACTGTATCAAAGCGAGGATCGTTAGTGAAGGTGAGATCAGCCCATCTATTTACTAAAAATTCTTTATTATTTTTTTCAATTCCTGCGATGGTTACTACAATAATATCTTCAATTTCTTTGTAAAAATCCAGTGTTCTATGAACACCGTGTGCGATACCAGCAGCATAATAACCATCTAGAATAAAATGAACTGGGTACTTATTGCTAGCGCTGTAGTCTTCTGGTACAGAAATACCGAGAAAATACTCCTTGTTATTTATTTTGGAAACAAGCTTATAGCTTTTGGTATTTTGTACTTGTAATGATGCCTGTGCAAAAAGGGCCTGACTGCCGAAAAGCAGACAAAAAATTAGCTGAATTAATCTCATATTTTTTTATTTAGTAACCACTGGTAAATCAGAATTAGAAATGTCCCTATGAAGCTTCCATTTACCGTTTTCCTTTTTCCAAAGCACAATGTATTTACCCTTGTCTAGTTGTGTGCCATCTTTTGCTTTAATCACAATAAGACCTTCCTCTGTTATATAATTCTCATCACCCCATACTTCAAGAGTGGTAAATTCTAAACCACCCATACCAATATTGATAAAGCTGCCCCATAACTTAATTAGGTTTTCTCTCCCCTTAACAGCTGGCATATTATTTAATAGCAAGACGCCATCGGCACTGTAGGCATCGGCAAGTCCTACTGAATCACCTTTGGCCATAAAGTCAGAAAGGGCACGATTAGCAGCTTCGATTTCTTTTTTTGCACTTGCTAAGTCGAACTTAGGGGCAGGAGCCGTACATGCAATCAATGAAGAAAAAACAACAAGGCTAATAAGGATTTTTTTCATGATATTTGGTTTTAATAAGGTTGGTATCCCCCTCTAAAGATTAGTAAAAATTGGTAAATAAAAGAAAAAATAAGAGTACTTTCATCTAAATGTAATCTGATGAAAAAACTCATTTTTTCACTCATTTTTGGCAGCTTTCTTTCTTTTGTAAATGCCCAAAGTGCAAAGGTTGATTTTTCTCAAAAGCCGCCTAATATTGACTCCCTTTTACCCAAAATTGCAGCTGAAAAGAATGATAGTGCCCGTTATTACTTGGCGATGAGTGCACTTACAATTTCTGAAACGAATCCGGTGGAGGATATGCATAATTCAGAAATAATTCTCTTACATGGACAAAAAAATAATGATTTGGTATGTCAGGTATTAGGCTACTGTTGTCTTTGCTATGACTATATCCAATTCGGTAATAAAATAAAAAGTCTAGAGTTTGGTATCAAAGCAAACCAAGTAGCCGAAAAGTCGAAAAATGACCGTTTAATCACTTTTGCGAAAGCAGTGCTTGCGCTTACCTATTTAACAATGGGGGATTTTGAAAAAGCAGTTTCGTACAACATGGCAGCCATGGAGGCCGGATCCAAATATGAAACAGATATAATATCAGTATGTGCCGTTAACGATATGGGTATTATTTATCTGGCAATGGGCAAAACAGATTCAGCGCTTGTATACACCCAAAAAGCCTATGAGCTTGCCATTAAATCAAATATCACTTACTGGCTGACCTCAACTTATTTGCAGTTTGGCAGTATCCACGCTGCATTAAAAAATTCAAGTCTCGCTTTAAACTACTGGAATTTAGCAGTAGACGAGGCTAAAAGAATAGGTTCTCCGAAATTTGTGAGTACAGCCTATAATGCCATAGCGCAGTTTTATTATAGTGCTAATCAAAAAGACTCCGCTAAATTATATGCCTCTAAAGCCATTAATAGCGTAGCCAATACGGCTTTTTACACCTTAAATGTAGAACCGGCAAAACTGCTCTTAAATATTTATCGTAATTCAAATACAGATAGCGCTTTTAAATATTCTGAAATTTATAGAGCAGCTAATGATAGTTTATTCAATATTAGAACACTACAGCAGGCCCAGTTAATGGCAGTTGAAGAAGAAGCACGAATTGCTGGATTGAAACTTGAAGAAGAGAAAGAAGAAGAAGCACGAAAAGTAAACTTAGAGTACACGTTTATCGCATTGGGAATAATATCATTTTTAATGCTATTTATTTTATTTAGCAGAAAGCACATTACAAACACAAACGTGATAAAATTTTTAAGCGTTGTTTCATTATTAATTGTTTTTGAGTTTATTAATTTATTGGTTCATCCGCTATTGGAAAAAATAACACACCACTCGCCTCTTTTGATGCTATTAAGCCTAGTGGGACTTGCAGCCATAATAATTCCATTTCATCATAAGCTAGAACACTGGGCTGTAAATAAGCTTGTTGAAAATAACAAACGAGCCAGACTAGAAGCAGCCAAACGAACTATACAGCAATTGGAAGAATAAAGAATCTACCTACACATTGAAGGTGTGTAAAATAACAAAATATAAGAAGCAATAACTACTAAAAGCAAGTAAATATCTTTACATAGCTTGACTTACCTACCACAGATTAAAGATGGTAATCTCGAATGTCAAGTTAAGGTAATAATATTTCATGTGTATGCTTTAAAATATTTGCTTGAATCAAATCAGTCGGAATATCATTTGCATCACCCCCAAATGGGTCTTCGATTTCCTCTGCGATAAGTTCTAAGCTAGCTAAAACATAGAAAACAAAAATAACAATAGGAATTATCCAATACCCCAACTGAAAAACAAAACCAATTGGTAATGTCATTATATAAATAAATATAAACTTTTTAATAAAAACATTATAGGAAAAGGGTATAGGAGTATTTTTGATTCTTTCACAAGCTCCACAGATTTCTGATAAACTTTGTAGTTCGCTATTTAAAAAAAGTGTGTTATTAGGGCTCAAAATACCTTTTGCCTCTAAAATACTTACCCGCTGATAAATAGCAGAAGCAATCTGATTAGGTATATGTTTTTCAGGGTTTAGATGTTCCAATTCTGGGTTTCGAGCATATGATTCAAATAGCTCGGTCTGGGTCGATATCCGCCTTAAATGGTTATGTAAGGCAAGGGCAAAGGCAGGTATTAATTCACGGAATATACGTCTATCATCTGAGAGCTCTGCTGGGATTAATTGATTCAATTTCATTGCAAGGTTACGCGTGTTATTTACTAAGCTCCCCCAAAGTTTCCGTCCCTCCCACCACCGTTCATATGCAGTGTTAGTCCTAAAGACTAGTAACATAGAAATTGCAAAACCTAATAATGTATGAAGGATTGTTAAATTACGAATACTATTTTTATCAGATAGTCGCCAATAACTAAGTTCTAGCCAAGCAATTCCTCCTGCATAAATTCCAATGATAAGCATCATCGGAAAAAGCTTTCGAAAGGTATCTGATTTATGGAAGCGAAAAAGGGTGTAAAACCAATCCTTTGGATTATAGTAGATCATGATCTAATTATAGATAAAATTACTTAAAGCCCAATTTCTACTAAAACTTGGGTAGCAATTTACAAATTTTTTTGAGGCAAATTATAAAAAATTGATAAAAGCGGTGGGCAAGAAAAAATTTTTAAAGAGTACATAAAATTTTAAGAGGCTTTGTTAAACAGTAGGAGATTAAACTAAACTTCGTTCTTGTATATTTGAAAGGCATCTTTCCAAAAGTCTGAGTATAAAATCTCGATTAAGCTCTTTACCAATAAATACAAGTTTTGTTAGCGGTTGCTCATCCTTATCCCATTTAGGCCCTTTCTGAAAGACGCGAGTTTGAGCTACGGATTGAATGATCATACGCTCTGGAAAGTCCTGTACATAAATAAAGCCTTTGATACGAAAGAGATTTTTACCCAAAATATCCGCTATGTAGCCCAACATTGCATTGAGAGCAAAAAAATCAAATGATACTGCGAAATCAAAGCACATAGATTTTATTCGATGTTGTGCATCATCTTTCTCCTGCGCAGGAACCTTAACATTACGAATCTTTTTTTCTACGCTAGTAGACAAAAACGCTTTTGTATTTAATATATCTATATCAGCTATAAACCCATGGGCAGAGATATAAATGGACGCGATGGGGTTCATTTGTTTCAATTTTGTTAGAACAGCACTAGTTTTCTCTTTGCTTACAGAATCGGTTTTGGTAAGAACTAATACATCAGCATAGCCTATTTGTCTTGCTGCCTCATCAGTATTTAATAAGAATTGTTCAATGTGCATGACATCCACCAAGCAGATTACTGCATCAATATAATAATCAACGAAAAAATCGTCATTGAATAATGCAAGGTTAATTTGAGAGGGATCGGCTATACCAGTAGCCTCGATAATTAAGTGGTTAAATGCTGGTTTTGTGTCGACTAATTTCTTTAATGTTTCTAAAAGTTCACTGCTTTGTGAGCAGCAAATACACCCACTACTGATCGAGTTCAATACTGCTACTCTTTTATCAATAAGTTGAGAGTCAAATGCATAATTTGCAAATTCATTTTCAATAACTGCAATTTTTTTATCCTGTCTATTTTGAAGTAAGTAATTTAGAAGGGTTGTTTTACCACTACCTAAAAAACCTGTTAGTATGGTTACGGGTATTTGACTAATATTCATATAGGCCTCGCTAGATAATTTTAATTTTTTTCAGCTATTATAATCATGCGTGGTGAAGTATTGGTACAATACGTATCAAGTTGATAATTACCAAAAACTTGTACTAATTGTAAGCCCCTATTTTTTAACCAACTTTCAATTTGGTCAAGTGCGATAAGCATCACCCGCTCTGCATATATGTATTCCTTTCCTTTATCTATAAATCGAATATGCTTGTAAACAAAGTTATCTTGTATCATTTTTTTTATAAAAAATTGAACTCCATTAGTCTTTTTTGTTTCCTGCTGTGCTAAATGCTGCTTTAAATAATTTGAATTAAAGTAATCAATGATAACTTTACCCTCAGGCATGAGGGCAGTAGCGATATTATTTATGACCTTGATATTATCTTTTAAGTCTTCAAAATAACCAAAACTCGTAAACAGATTTAAGATTAGTTGATAGGAACTAACCCCAAAAGGTTCTCGCATATCATGAATATGAAATGAGGCATTACCCTTCCTGTGCCTTTTTGCATACTGTATACTAGAAACAGATAGGTCAAGCCCTGTTACAGAAAGTCCCATACTTGCAAGATAATTTGCATGGCGGCCACGGCCACACGCTAGGTCAAGTATTTGATGATGACTTTTTAATTGCAAAAAGCTATTTAGATTGTCTAGAAATAATTTTGCCTCCCTCCTTCCCCTTTCATTATATAGTATATGGTAATATTCGCTCTCAAACCAATCTTCAAACCACGTCGGAGAAATATTTTGTTGAAAACTCATTCAATTAATTTTGTGTAGCCCGTAAACCATGTTTAGGTTTTATTGGACACTTTAGAAGTATAATATCTCCTGAAGCCGTACCGGCCAACACAAATCGATCATTGGGACTCCAAGTAAGGGTGGTTATCTCTTGATCCACGTTTACAACAAAATCGGTTACGCTGTCCTCCATAGGGCAAAAGAATAAAATAAGCCCCCCCTCATCCCCACTTACAAGCACATCGTCATTATTTTGGAAAGAGATAGCTTTTACAGTACGAAAATGGCCCTCCAGCATTCTGGGAGGTCGATTAACAGGCCCGCTGCCGCTGAAATCCCAAACTATAACCTGTTTCCCGCTATTGGTGGCGAGAAGAAATCCATGAAAATGCCAAGATAAATATTTGACTTTAGTGGGAAAGCCATGCATATACAAGTCCGCCCCAGGCTCATATGGCAGGGGCCAAATATGTACCTGATAATCCTGTGTGCCGCAGCAAACATATTCCTTATCAGGACTTATAGTCAATGATACTACAGCGTTTTTTAAGGCGAGAAATTGAAAGTCTTCTTTTTTGCAAATGCTGTACAAGTGGACACCTCCAAAAGAACCAATACAAAGTGTATCGCTGTCATTGTGCCATGATAGGGCACTAATAGTATTAGAGGATAACTTCAACGTATCGTATACTTCGCCTGCTGAAGTGATAATAATTACTGTTTTATCAAATGCGAAAGCTACATATTTACCATTGGGGCTGGGAATAACATGCTCAACCCATTTACCTTTTGCGTCAAACTTATATATCGTATCCCCTGATTCGATACTAGTCATCAAAAAAATACCATCTTCGCCACCTGTTGCAAGCAAGCGATATTGCTGCGAAATACAACAAGCTATAATTGCACCGTTATGAAGTTTTCTTGAAAAAATAAAACTAGCATCCCCCGTGGTGAAAGCCCACGCAGTACCGGTGCTTGTTGTAGCTATAATTACTTCACCTTGATTTGTGAAAAAAACCTGTCTTACGTAATCATCCAGTTCTTTACGCCATATTATTTGCTGTTGCTCATCAAAGGATAACATCGGTAATTGTGTACTTACGAAAAAGGTTATTAAAGTTAACTACCAAAAGAAACTCTAAACTAATTTACTAGGCAAGCCTCGAACCCCTCTGTAATTTCTAGTCTGTTAAGATTGCGACCAATAAATACTAGCTGATTCCGCCTTTTTTCAGAAGATCGCCATTTACGATCTTCGGAGGCATCAAGAAGCATATGCACCGCTTGGAATACCAAGCGGGTATCACTTCCATATATATTCAAGATACCCTTACTCCTAAAAATATCCGTTCCCTTTGATTGAAGCATATAATTAATCCAAACCTGGAACTTTTTTAAGTCAACCCTTTTCTCAGTTTCAATCCCAACACTGCTAACCTCATCATCATGTGTGTGCGAATGAGCATAAGCATGATTCTCAATCGGAGAAATAACCAAGCCATTATACTCAATACACATGTCAAATTCCTCTGGCCCGTGCTGCGTGAAAACAGCATAATAACCCTCTTCATGAGGATGTATAGTAAATTGATTGATACTTTTTTCAACATTAAACTGATGTAGTTCTTTATGGGTGGTAAGGAATGACATAGGTTCGTGCACTTGCGCATAATCACTAAATACAAGGACCGCTCTTTTTTTTGCAGCCTCATATGAATCGTGTGAGTATGATGCTAATTTAATAAATGCGATAGTAATACTGGGGTCAGGCCCACTTGCAAATGTTATAGTATGTGGCTGGTTAGTGAATTTATAGATACCCCCATATTCAAATGGTAACTCTTCTTGCAAAAACTCAGGATTGATCTCAACTTTTTTATCTAAATCGAAAGCATTTATGTCAAGCACATGTTTTAGATTTAGATTGGCATCTTTCACACGATGAATTTTTGCTAACGCATTCATACTTCGAAAGCGCTTTTCCAAAATATCGAGCGCTTCGGATGATACTAGGTCAATTTTATTGAGTACAATAACATCTGCAAATGCAATTTGCTGTTTACACTCATCACTATCATCAATATGCTGTAACACATGCTTTGCATCTACCAACGTTATAATAGCATCAATTTTATATTTTGATTGCATTTCATCGTCAACAAAAAATGTTTGTGCAACTGGCCCAGGATCTGCAAGCCCTGTTGTTTCTATCATTATCATATCAAGTCTATCTTTTCGTTTCATCAGATTCCCTAATATGCGTATTAAATCACCACGAACAGTACAACATATACAGCCATTATTCATTTCGAAAATTTCCTCATCGGCATCAATCACTAATTCATTATCTACCCCAACTTCTCCAAACTCATTTTCTATAACAGCAATTTTTTTACCGTGCTGCTCTGTCAAAATTCGATTTAGTAAAGTGGTTTTCCCACTTCCTAAAAATCCAGTAAGGATTGTCACTGGAATACGTTCATCAACCTTATTTCTCATAGCAGATTTTTTATTATTTCAAATTATCAATATCCCATTTACGTATATAAAGTAACGGCTTACGAATGCTAAATTTTTGTGTATTTCCTTGCTCTAAAATTGCAATAACTGTCTCTTTATCTGGGCAATTAGGCTCGGTACAATTAATTTCAGTTACCATTATAGTCGTCTCAGCACTTAAGCTTAATTTTTTCATTACCCACTGCTTAACAAGAGCGGTAGAGTTTTTTCTTAATTCAATTTCATTACTATTTTTACTACTAAGCAAAGGGTATACTATTTTTATTCAGTCAACGCTAAGCTGCTTATGTGGTTTTTATAATTGTATCACCAAATGAATACAGATCTAATAATTTATTATCTTTTTTATCAATGATACATTGCTTTACAAAATTTTTTGCATTGGCTGGTGTTACATTTTTATGCCACTTACCGGTTGGCATAACAATTACAATTGGCCCATCATCACACCTTCCATTGCAATAAGTTTTAGTTGTATGTACAACTTTATCTAATCCTTCGTCAGCTAAATACTCACGGATACAGCGTGTGCTTTCCTCTGCCCCTTTACGACTGCAAGAGCCGCCATTACAGAGGAACAAGTGTACCTCTATTTCAGTTAAGTCTTTAATAGCCACTTTGTCCTTTTAAGTTTGATATGCGCGTAAATAATTTAACATACATGAAGGCAACTACCAACACCAATAAAATACCAGCTGTGGAACTTGCGGTGCTTGATAAGGTTAATTCAGAGAAAAAAGTTGATAGAATATTATAAGCTGCCAAAGTAAATGAGGAAATAACAATTATCCAACCCATTATTCGACGGTACCGCAACACAACTTTATCCGATAGCCCCACTGAAGAAATTCGATATAATAGTACCCCATCAACAGTATCAGCTATCACCATACCTGAGGTAAAAATTAGCCCAAAAAGAAGGGAAGCCCATACCCTATCAGCGCTGAGAGCCGCATAGCTTAATGCAGTCACGTGGGTGGCAGTATCAAATACCAGCGCAAATAAAAGCCCCGTAAAAAAGACTGATAGAGCATTAATTTTTTCAGGTGCTTTTATTTTAAGAAACCGCGAGCGCCACCCCACAGGCTGATATGTCTCACTTTTCAGTAAAGATGAAAGATTCAAGTATCCAATAATCAATAATAGCACAGTAGGCACCCACACTAACCAATTGGGCGTATGTTGTGTGAGATTGAATAAATCAAACCCCAAAGTGATAGCTAATGACATTAAAGTGATGGTCAAACCGTGACCAAGGGCAAAAAAAGTACCAGTATAACAAGCTATTCGACTTCCCTTT
>Ga0194116_10001498_pt1 | contig 33139 bp, 27 predicted proteins | sample TA2MahsurfametaG_4_FD_148617 | JGI IMG/M metagenome (GOLD analysis project Ga0194116, IMG submission 148617) | Freshwater microbial communities from Lake Tanganyika, Tanzania - TA2015008 Mahale S9 surface | ecosystem: Environmental > Aquatic > Freshwater > Lake | place: Tanzania: Lake... | reverse complement strand
CGATGGGCCTGAGCTTGTCGCCCCTCTCTTTGATCGCACTTCATGCGCCTCGATCCCTCCCTCTTTAAGGCCTACGATATTCGAGGCGTTGTCCCGTCCACGCTGGATGAATCGGTGGCCCGCGCCTTGGGCCGGGCCTTCGGCGCGCGCTGTATTGCAGAGGGGGAGTCGGTGGTGGCGGTCGGTCGCGACGGCCGATGGTCTGGCCCAACGCTGAGTGCGGCCTTGATGGGCGGCTTGACCGAGGCTGGCGTCGATGTGCTCGATGTCGGTATGGTCACCACCCCCATGCTCTACTTTGCAGCTGCCACTGTGTGCCGCAGCGGGATACAAGTGACCGGCAGTCACAATCCGCGCGACTACAACGGTTTCAAGATGGTGTTGGCTGGCCGTGCCATTTACGGCGAGGACATCCAGGACCTGCACCGGACGATGCAGGCCCAAAGTTGGCCTGAGGTCGCCTGCCAGGGTCGAGTCAGTCCTATCGATATATGGCCCGCGTATCGTGATCGTGTTACCCAGGATGTGCGTTTGGCACGGCCGATGAAGATCGTTATCGACTGCGGCAACGGGGTGGCCGGCGCATCGGCTCCGGATCTCTTCAGGGCCCTGGGTTGCGAGGTGACTGAACTTTTCAGCGAAGTCGATGGAGAGTTTCCCAACCACCATCCTGATCCGAGCAAGCCGGAAAATCTGCGTGACCTGATAGAAGCGCTGCGCCGGGGAGACGCCGAGCTGGGTTTGGCTTTCGACGGTGATGGTGACCGTCTGGGGATCGTCACCCGCGAGGGGCAGACCATTTACCCGGACCGACAGCTGATGCTCTTTGCGCGCGATGTGCTCTCCCGCAATCCGGGGGCGCCCATTCTTTTTGATGTGAAGTGCTCGCAGCAGCTCCCACCGGCGATCGAGGCTGCCGGTGGGCGGGCGGTGATGTACAAGACCGGTCACTCTTTGATCAAGGCCCGCATGCGTGAACTCGATTCGCCCCTGGGGGGCGAGATGAGCGGGCATGTTTTTTTCAAGGAACGCTGGTTCGGTTTTGACGACGGCAGCTATGCCGGGGCGCGACTGCTTGAGATCCTCAGCCGCAGCCATGATGTCTCGGCGGTGCTGAACGCTTTGCCCAGCAGCTACAGCACGCCCGAGCTCAATGTGGGCTGCGTTGAAGGCGAGCCGCACCGGCTGATGAGTGATCTCGTCGAGTTGGGTCAGCAGCGATGGAGTGGACAGGCCAGGCTCTCGACAATCGACGGTCTGCGCGTCGACTGGTCCGACGGCTTCGGCTTGATTCGCCCGTCCAATACAACACCAGTGCTGGTACTGCGTTTCGAGGGTCAGACCCCGCAGGCGCTGCAGCGCATCGAAGAGCAGATGATGGCCCTGTTGCGCCAGGTCAAGCCCGACGCCCAGGTGCAGGGCGCGGCGCACTGAGCCGCAGCAGCCCATGCGTATCCTTATCGTCAAGCTCTCTTCGCTCGGGGATGTGGTACAGACCTTGCCGGTTCTCGATGACATCCATCGCTTGTGCCCGCAGGCCCGGGTCGACTGGATTGTGGAGGAAGCCTTTGCCGCGCTGTTGGATGGGCTGCCAGCGGTAGAACGCGTGTTGGTGTGCGCTCAGCGGCGCTGGCGGAAGCGTCCTTTCGACCCGCGGGTTTGGCACGAATACCGTGTTTTCAGGGATCACTTGCGGACGCAGGCTTACGATGTGGTGATCGATTGTCAGGGCTTGATCAAGTCGGCTTGGGTCGCCCGGCAGGCGCGCCTGAGCCGCGACGGCTTTACCGCTACATTCGGCAATCGCAGCGAGCTTTGTGCTTACGAGTGGCCCGTACGCTTCATGCTCGATCGCTCGGTGCCCGTGCCGTGGCAAGTCCATGCGGTACAGCGCACCCGCTTGCTGGTTGCCGGTGCTTTGTCCTTTCCCGATTCGCCGATTGTGTTTGAGTCGGCGCGCTATCCCTTTGGCCCAAGACGGCCTCGTGAGCAACGAAGGGGCGTGTGGCTGTCCCACGGCACCACGCGCGAAGACAATCGGTGGCCTACCTCTTTTTGGCTCGATCTCGGACGGCGTTTGTTGCACAGCGGTGAGTCCGTGTTTGTGCCACAGGCTGGAGAGCGGGAGGCGGCTTGGGCGGCCGATTTGGTGGCTCAATTGGGTCCGGGTGCCGAGGTGCTGCCTCGACTGGACTTGGCGCAGGTCTGGCGGCACATGTCGGACTCGCGGGGTGTGATTTCGGTTGATTCCGGTCTAGGCCATTTGGCCGTGGGGCTGGATTTGCCGGTGGTGCAGTTATTCAGCCAAGACAGAATCCGTCGCGCCGGTCCGGTGGGGCGGGCCTATCAACGGGCGGTGGGAGGGGCGCGTGCTCCTACAGTTGATGAAGTTTGGCGGGCTTGGCTGGATTGCCAAGCCGCCGAATCCAACCTGCTCGTTCAAAGCCCGGTCTAATTCGCATGTCCTCCATGATGCAAGTTCTGGTGCAGACAGCCTACAGCCTGCTGACCCTTGCAGTGCAACCTCTGCTTCGGCTCAAACTGGCGCGCCGTGCCCGGCGTGAACCGGGCTATGGGCAGGCGATTGCTGAGCGCTTTGGCCGCTACAGCCAAGCCGCACAGCCGGCCGCGGACTTGTTGTGGATTCATGCGGTCTCTTTGGGTGAAGCGCGGGCTGCCGGGATCTTGTTGCGTGTGCTGCGCGAGCAGCGGCCCGGACTGCGTGTGCTGCTGACCCACGGCACGGCCACCGGTCGGGCGGAGGGCAGGCGCCTGATGCGCGAGGGCGATGTACAGGTGTGGCAGCCTTGGGACACGGAGCAAGCTACGGCCCGATTTCTCGACCACTTCAGGCCGACCCTGGGCGTGCTGATGGAAACCGAGGTCTGGCCCAATTTAGTGCGGGCGGCCTGCTCGCGCGGCGTACCTTTGGTGCTCGCCAATGCACGGCTGTCGGAACTCTCGTTTCAGCAGGCCATGCGCTGGTCGTGGCTGGCTCGGCCGGCGTACAGTGCTTTGTCGGCGGTTTGGGCCCAGACTGAGGAGGATGCACTTCGCTTGCGCGCGATCGGGGCTCCAGTGCAGGCGGTCCTGGGCAACCTCAAGTTTGATGCCCGGCCCGATGATGCGCAGCGCCAGCGCGCCGCGCAACTGAGGCCTGGGTTGAAGCGACCGGTGCTCATGTTCGCCAGTTCGCGCGAGGGCGAGGAAGCTTTGCTGCTCAAAGCGCTGCAGACCTTGCCACAGCCCTGGCCTTTCGACCTGCTCATCGTGCCCCGTCATCCGCAGCGCTTTGACGAGGTGGGGGCTCTCCTGGCGGGCGCGGGCTACAGCGTCTGGCGGCGCTCGCAGGTTGGCGATGACCTTTCGCTTTGGCCTGCAAGCGCGGGGACGGTCCGCCTGGGCGACTCGCTCGGGGAGATGGCGCTGTACTACAGCCTGGCCAGCTTTGCTTTACTCGGAGGAAGTTTTCTGCCCCTCGGGGGACAGAATCTGATTGAGGCCGCCGCCTGCGGCTGTCCGGTGATTGTGGGTCCGCATACCTTCAATTTCAGCGAGGTGGCCGAGCGGGCCATTGAGGAAGGGGCGGCCTGCCGTGTGTCGGATATCGACTACGCGCTCAGGCAAGCTTGCGCTTGGGCGCAGGACGCGCAGGGCCCGGAGCGTTCGCGCCGGGCGCTAGAGTTCGCGCAGCGCCATCGTGGATCGGCACAGGCAACGGCCGAGCGCCTGCTCGCCTGGTGCTAGGACTGCCGCGCCCTTAGGGCTTGACCAGCATCTGATTGATGGGCTTGAGGTCGTCAGGGTTGAGACTTCCGCTGACCTGCTTCAGACGCAGACCGCCGAGCAGAACCTCGTGACGGGCCAGGGCCAGGTCGCGCCGGGAGTTGAACAATTGGCTCTGGGCATCGAGTACTTCCTGGTTGACCGTCACGCCGACCTGGTAGCCCAGGCGCGTGGAATCCACCAGGCTTTGCGCTGAAGTTTCGGCCGCTTGCAAGGCTTCCACCCGGCTGAGACCGGAGATCAGATTGAAATAAGCCGATCGGGTATTCTGGGCCACTGTGCGCTTGGCGTTTTCCAGGTCGCTCTTGGCCTTGTCGCTCAAGGCCAGGGTCTCCCTGATACGGTTTTGCGTGGCGTATCCAGCAAACAGCGGCAGGTTGAAGCTCAGGCCAACAGCGGTCGAACTCACCCGGTTGACCACGGCGCTGGAGGCACTGCCCTTGGGCGTCTGGGTCACGCTTTGACTGGCTGTGGCATCCAAGGTGGGCTTGTGTCCGGCCTGGGCTCGCGTTACCTCGAGTTCGGCGATCTCCAGATTGGTCTTGGCGCTGCGCACATTCGGATGCCCTGTTTGGGCGTCTTCTACCCAGCGGTTGACATCGCCCTGCACTGGGGCCAGGCGCACTGGCGCCGCTAGCGACAGCGGCCGGGTGCCGGCACGACCCACCAACTGGTCCAGGGCCAGGCGTTTGACGGCCAGATCGTTTTCGGCCTGGATGCGCGCTGCTTCAATTCGATCGAAAGCCGCTTGCGCTTGCCGCGTATCTACGATGGTGGCCGTACCCACCTCAAAGCGCCGCTTGGCCGAGGCCAGTTGCTCTGTCACGGCATTGCGCTGCGCCTGCACGGCCAGTAAATTGTCTTGCGCGCCGAGCACATCGAAGTAGGCTTGGCTGGTGCGTAAAACCAGATCCTGCTCAGCCACCTCCAATTGCACCTTGGCCGCTTCCACCTGCTTGATCGCCTGATCGTAGGCGGCCTGGTTGGCCGGCCGGTACAAGGGATGCGTGGCGCTGGCCGTCACGGTACGCGATTCAATCTGTCGCCGCAGACTGCTGAGATTGCTGTCTTGATCGGTGTAACTCAGGCCCGCACTCAGGTTGGCAGCGGTGCGCATGCCCGCCTTGCCCTGCTCGGCCCGGGCCAGATTGGCCTCGTATTGCAGCCGCGCCGACTGGAAGGCGGCATCGTAGTCGCGCGCTGCTTCGTAGAGTTCCATCAGGGTCTGCGCCCGGACGCCCGATCCGCTCAGCATCATGGCGGCACTGACGAGCAAGCCAGAGATGCTGGTTGAGGAGAGATGAGCTTTCATGACGGTCCCAGGAGTGAGGGTTCAATAGCGAGGCACGCCGGGGTCTATCAAGGCAGACCAGGCGTCTATGCCTCCTTGAAGATTGACCACCGGATCGAACCCTTGCTGCTGCAGGTAGCGAGCCGCTTGCAGACTGCGCATGCCATGATGGCACAGGCAGGCGATGGGGCGGTCACGGGGCAACTCGTGCCAGCGGGAGACAAGCTCCCCCATGGACAGGGCGTGCACCTCAAAGCCCTGCGCGCGCACTGAGGCGGTTTGTAACTCCCAGGGCTCGCGTACATCGAGGACTATAGGCTCGGCTTGCTGGGCCAGGCACCAGGCGCCGAATTGCTCGAGAGGGAGGTCGTGCACCATCTTGTGGGTTGTGCCTCAAAAGCGAAAAGAGCTTGGCGTCGGGAAATGGCGCAACCTCGGCGCCAGCGTTTCCCACTTCTGTTCGGTGCGCCAGGCCTGTTCGTCTACCCGGGTGATCAGGGTGGCGCTCATGACCGGTTCGCTACCGACGATAGCGCTGAGTCGCCCGCCAGGCTTGAGTTTGCGCTTGAGTGACTCCGGCACCTCCGCCACCGAGCCGCTGATCACGATGACATCAAAGAGACCAGCCAACTGCGGATCGGTCAGCGGCTGAGCGCCATCTTGCTGCAGCACCAGGGTGTTGTGGATGCCGGCGCGCTGCAGGTTGTCCCGAGCCATGCGCGCCAGTTCGCCTTCTATTTCGAGGCTGATCACTTGCTGGGCGCGGTGCGCCAGCAAGGCCGCCATGTAGCCGCTGCCTACACCAATTTCGAGCACCTTCTCGTGCTTTTGCACGGCCAGATCCTGCAGGGTGCGCGCTTCGACCTTGGGCGAGAGCATGCACTGGCTGGGGTGGGTCTGAGGCGGCAGCGCGATCTCCAGATCGGCAAAAGCCAGCGCCTGGTAGGCCTTGGGCACAAAATCTTCACGCCTGACCGTCGCCAGCAGGCTCAAGACCTGGGTGTCGAGCACTTCCCAGGGCCTGATCTGCTGCTCGATCATGTTGAAGCGTGCTTGTTCGAAATTCATAGTCGCTAACCCCGGCGGTTGACGCGGAGGACGGGTAAGAGCTGAGTGAAAAAAGTCATTCTAGCGGCCGCTCTCCGGACCCGCATTCGACCCGGCTGCCGCGGTCCGGAACCGGCGCTGGAACCATTGCGCCAGATCGTCCAGATAGCCGTAGACCACCGGCACCACCACCAAGGTGAGCAAGGAGGAGGTGATGACTCCGCCAATGACAGCCTGGCCCATGGGCGCGCGCTGTTCCGAGCCTTCAGTCATGGCAAAGGCCAGCGGGATCATGCCGAAAATCATGGCCAAGGTGGTCATGAGAATCGGACGCAACCTGACTTCGGCGGCCAGCAGCAGGGCTTCTTCCCGGGAGTGGCCTTGCTCGCGCGCCCGGATGGCAAAGTCGACCAACAAGATCGCATTTTTGGTCACCAGTCCCATGAGCATGACCACGCCAATGACGGAGAACATGGACAGCGTGGAGCCAAAGAGCATCAGGGCCAGCACCACGCCGATCAAGGTCAATGGCAGGGACGTCATCAAGGCCAGCGGCTGTAGAAAGCTTTTGAATTGGCTGGCCAGGATCATGTAGATGAACAGCACTGCAAGCATCAGGGACGAGAGCGCATAGCCAAAGGATTCCTGCATGTTCTTGGTCGAGCCTCCGAATCGGTAGCTGTAACCCGGCGGAAATTCGGTACGGGCCAGAACGGCGGCGATGTCGGCGGAAACTTCCCCGACCGAGCGTCGGTACACATTGCCACTGAGGGCCACCTCGCGGGCCAGGTCGCGTCGGTTGATTTGGTTGGGGCCACTGGAGGCCTCCAGGGTCGCGACCTGGTTGAGTCGAATCACCCGGGGTTCTGCGCCAGCCCCCGCACTCAGCAGGGGCAAGCGCTCCAGATCGGCAGCTGCGTCACGGGCCTGGGGCGTCAGCCTGACATTGACATCGTAGGTCTGGTCGTCCGTCGCGCGCCAGTTACCCACGGTTTGCCCAGCCAGCAACTGGCGCAGTGAACCCGCGATCTGCCCCACCGAAAGGCCCAGATCCGACGCAGCCTCACGCTGGACCGTCACATTCAAAGTGGGTTTTTCGGGTTTGGCGCTGGAATCAAGATCGACCAGACCCTCGATGCCGCTGATCTCACGACGCACCCGCTGGGCCAGGCGCTCGAGCTCCCGCACATCGGGCCCGCGCAGCGAAAACTCGATTTGCTTGTTGCCCCCTACCGCCTCGGTCAGTCCTGCCTGGGTAACGGTGATACCGGGCACTTGCCGAAGGCGTTGACGCAGCGCTGCCGCCATGTCTTCGGCGCTGCGTTCACGCTGATCGCGATTGACCAGTCGGACATACATGCTGGCGTACATCTTGCCTTGTGCATTGCCGCTGTTGATGGTGGTTACCGTGTAACGGACCTCCGGGAACTCGCGCACGATGGCGTCGACCTGACGGGCCTTGGCCTCAGTGGCCTCCAGCGACGAGCCCACCGGCGTGTGGAAGTTGACCGTCGTCTCGGAAAAATCGGCTTTGGGCACGAACTCGCTGCCCAGCAATGGCACCATGAACAGGCTGCCGATGAAAATGACCAGCGCCAGCGCCAGCGTGCTCAGCCGATGGGCCAGCGACCAGCGCAGCAGGCCCTGGTAGCCCTCGACCATGCGTTCGCAGGCACGGTCAAACCAGCCGGTTACGCGCCCCAGCGTGCGGTCGTAGAGCGAGCGTCCGGCCGGCTGCCCGCGCGCATGAATAGCCGGGTCGTGCCAGACTGAGGACAGCATGGGGTCCAGGGTGAAGCTCACGAACATGGAGATCAGCACCGCTGCGACGATCGTGATACCAAATTCATGGAAAAACTTGCCAATGATGCCGCCCATAAAGCCGATGGGCAAGAATACCGCCACGATGGAAAAGGTGGTGGCCAATACCGCCAGACCGATTTCCTGAGTGCCTTCCAGTGAAGCCTGGTACGCGCTCTTGCCCATCTGTATGTGGCGCACGATGTTCTCGCGCACCACGATCGCATCGTCGATCAGCAAGCCCACGCACAGGCTCAGGGCCATCAGAGTGATCATGTTGATGGTAAAGCCGAAGGCGTACATGAACAGGAATGTGCCGATGATTGAAATCGGCAGCGTCAGGCCGGTGATAACGGTCGATCGCCAGGAGTTGAGAAAGAGAAAGACGATGAGTACGGTGAGGATGGCGCCCTCAATGAGCGTGCGCCTGACGTTATCGACCGCCACGCGTATGGGCCGGGAGGTATCGACGACTGGCTCTAGCCTGACCCCGCTGGGGACCTGAGCGCCCAGTTCGATGAGCGCTCGGTTGAGCCCGTCGATAACGGCCAGGGTGTTCTCATCTTGCGCCTTTTGTACATTCAGCAGCAGCGTGCGCTGGCCGTTGCGCAGGGCCAGACTTTCGGTCTCCTGGGCCCCATCTCGAATTTCGGCCACCTGCGACAAGGTGATGGGGACGCCGGCGCGGCGGGCCACAATCAGACGGCCAAACTCCTCCGGCCTCTCTACCCTCGCATCAATGCGCACGGTACGCTCTTGCGCCGTCGATCGGACGGCCCCCAGGGGCAGGTCCTGGTTTTCGCTGCGTACCGTATTGACCACCTGTTCCACAGAGACCCCCAGCGCCTCCATCGCCTGTGGCTTGAGGTAGATGTTGATCTCGCGTCGGGTGCCGCCGACCAGGGTGACCGATCCCACCCCGCGCACATTCTCCAGTCGCTTCTTCAAGACCTGGTCGGCCCAGTTGGTCAGGGCCACTGGATCGCTGTAAACGCCCGGCTGCGTGCCCGGCGCTTCGGGCGGGAGCACTGCCACCGCCCAGACGGCCCGGCTGGCCGGATCGAAGCGCAAGACCCGGGGTTCCTTGACCTCGGTCCTCAAGCTGGGCCGCAGGGCCGCGACTTTTTCACGCACATCCTCAGCCGCCTTGCGGCCCTCGACATGCAGCTGAAACTCCACCAGCACCACCGAAGTGCCCTCGTAGCTGCGGGAGGTCAGCGTATTGATGCCGGCAATCGAATTGACGCCCTCCTCAATCTTGCGGGTGACCTCGCTTTCGACGATTTCGGGCGACGCCCCGGGATATTCGGTGGTGATGACCACCACCGGGAAGTCGATGTTGGGGAACTGGTCGATACGCAGACGCTGGTAAGAAAACAGTCCGAGCACCACGATGGCCAGCATGACCATGGTGGCAAAGACGGGGTTGTGCAGACTGACGCGGGTGAACCACATAGAACAGTCGTCGGCCCGTCAGGGCTTGCCCGGGGTCGACGGTGGCAGTGCGGTGACGCGGGCGGCCAAGCCTTCACGCAAGAGCCCAACCGAAGCACGCAGCACCTGACTGCCCTCAGGCAGATCCACCCCCACCATGACCTCATCGCCCCAGGTGCCGCGCGGGCCGAGCTGTACCTTCTGATGGGCCACCTTGCCCTCGCGCAACACCAGCACATAAGCTTGAGCCTGATCGGTGCGCACCGCGGTCAGCGGTATGGCCCCGACGCGTTGGTTGCCGGTCTCGAGTCGGCCCTGTACATACAAGCCCTGACGCAGCTGGCCGCCCCTGTTGTCGATGCCCAGATAGGCCACCACACTGCGACTGGCACTTTGGGCGCTGGGGTTGACGCGCAGCAGGCGGCCATGCAACACGCCATCGCTGCCTTCCAGGCGCAATTGCGCAGTTTGACCGACCTTGAGTTGCAGCGATTCGGCCGTCGACACATTAGCCTCCAGCTCGAGGCGGCTGGTATCGACGATCTCAAGCACCCGGGCATCGATGGCCAGCCGCTCGCCGGGCTGGGCCAGTCGCTGGGCCACCCGACCTGAAATCGGGGTCTGCAAGACGGTGTCGTCCAAGCCCTTGCGGGCTACTTCGGCGGCCGCCAGTGCAGCCCTGTGGTTGGCCTGAGCCACCTGCAGGTTTGACAGCGAAGCCTCGAGCGCTGTTTGAGAGATGAAATTTTGCGCCACCAGGGCCCGGTTGTTGTCGAGCTGTCGCTGGGCAATGTCCACCTGGGCTTTGGCGGCATCGGCTTGCTGCTGCGCCTGCCGCAAGCGGGCCTGGTATTCGGTCGGATCGATGCGCGCCAAGGTCTGACCGGCGCGCACTGCATCACCTTCGCGCACCGTCAGGCCTTGCAGTTCGCCGGCCACACGAGCCTTGACCAGTGCGGTCTGGGTGGCCTTGAGGCTGCCGGAGATCGGCAATCCGGTTCTGAGCTCGATGGCTTGCACCGTGAGCAGGTCGGTCGGAGCCAGTTCCACCAGGCTGGGGGCTGCAGCTGTGGCGGGTTCGGGGCGTACTTGGCGCTTTTGCAGGACTTGAAAAACGCCACCGGCAAGCAACAGCACCCCCAGCACGGCGGCCACGACGCGGCGGCGGCTCATGACCGGCCTCCGCCGCTGGCCTGCTGCGCAGGCGATGTGCGGGCCAGGCCGCGCGCAATCAGTTGCGCCTGATCGTTGAGATAGTGGACAGGATCAATGGACATGAATTCGCGGGAGTTCAGGGGAGCGCAGTGCCGAGAGAGGGCGAGAAAAACCATCACCGAAATCACGCCCTGAACCGCATGGTCCGGATGAATCGGCGCAAACTCCCCGCGATCGATGCCGCGCTGGATCACGCTGCGCAGGATGCGCTGACCGGGCTGAATCACTGCGCGATGGAAAAAATCGGCTATCTCCGGGAAGTTGTGCCCCTCGCTCATCATCAGTTTGCTGATCCCCGAGGCGGGGGTCGATCCTATCCGTTCCCACCACAGCAGCATGGTCAGGCGCAATAACTCGGCGCTGCTCCCCTCGAACTGTTGCAGGAAATCGGACCATTGCTCCAGGCGGTTGGAGATGTTGCAGTGCACCACCTCCTTGAACAATTCGAGCTTGCTGGGAAAGTACAGAAACACGGTTCCCTTGGAAACGCCAGCGCGCAAGGCTACTTCTTCGATGCGCGTGGCCGCGTAGCCTTTCTCGACGAACAGCGTCAATGCTGCTTCCAGCAGCTCGCCGGGGCGCTCCTGTTTGCGCCGCTCGCGCCTCTGGCCGGGACGCTCGATCAGGGCGGGAGCAGGCATGGAACTCGGATTTCTTAATGACCAAAGAGTCATTAATGTAGGCCCTGCGAGTCCACCCGTCAAGCTTGGCCCTCGGACTCAAAGCAGGCGCAGGGCCAGCCATTCGCGCAGCACCTGCCGACTGTTCATCAAGCCCCGCGGCGAGGGCAGCCATTCGAGCAGGGGACGCGTGCGAGGCGTGACGAAACCCATGGGGGCTGCGATGACCTCAAAGCCGGCTTGCTCGAAATGCGCAAGGCTGCGCGGCATATGCCAGGCGTGGGTGACCAGCACGATGCGCTCAATACGCTCTGCCTGCATCAGGGCGCGCATCTGGCGCGCGTTTTCCGCTGTGTCCCGCGACTGATCGTCGAGCCAGCCTATCGTTTGCCCGGCCTCCTGAGCCAGGGTCTGTGCGACCTCGGCCTCGCTGGGGTGATGGGCCTGCCCGGCCGCGGCCCAACCGACCCCGCCGGCAAAGCCCAGCGGCAGGCCCGATTCACGCGCCACCTTCGGCCCGTAGCGCAGTCTCTCGGCCGTAGCCGAGGCAGGCTGAGGCTGTTGGTATTCAGGCGCCTGGGGGACGAGGCCGCCACCGAGCACCACCACCGCCTGCCCGCCCTGGGCTTTCAAGTGAGCCAGACGCGCGGGCTCGATCGGAGCGACCTGAGGCAGGATGTTGCTGGCTAACCAGACGGCCACCGCGTGGCAACTGAGCAGCCACAGGCTGAGGGCCGAAACGCTCGCCAGGGTCAGGCCGGCCTGACTCCGCCACTGGCGTGCCCGTCTCGCCCGCATCAACAGCAGGCCCAGTCCGATTCCGATCAGGGGCCCGGCTGGCGGCATCACCAGCGTGGTGAGCAGAGGTTTGAGTTCGCCAAGTTCCACGCGGCCTATTGTCGATCAGGGCAGGCTGTGCGAGTCGTAGACCGGGGCTGCGCTACAGTGCCGCCTACGCGCCAGCCAAAGGAAGCCTGTTATGAATTCAACATTGCCCGCTACTTTTATTACCCTGGGCGGAGGCTGCTTCTGGTGCCTGGAGGCGGTGTTTCTGCAGGTGCGCGGCGTGACCGCGGTCGAATCGGGGTACTGCAACGGTCAGGCTGAGCGGCCCAGCTATGAGGCCGTCTGCAGCGGACGAACAGGTTGTGTCGAGGTGGTCCAAGTGCAGTTCGATCCGGCGCAGATCAGCTTGCAGGAAATTCTTCAGATCTTTTTCCTGATCCATGACCCGACCACCCTTAATCGACAAGGGCATGATGTGGGGACCCAGTACCGCAGCGGCATCTATTGGCACGACCCGGCCCAGGCCGTGCTGGCTCAGCAATGTATCGCCGAGCTGGTATCGGGCGGGGCCTACCAGGAGCCCATCGTCACGCAAGTGCTGCCGCTGGCTCATTACTGGCCGGCTGAGGCCTATCACCAGAATTACTTCGCCCGCAATCCATCCCAGGGCTATTGCCAGCATGTGGTCCGACCCAAGGTGGAGAAGTTTCGTCGCACCTTCGCGCAACGCGTTCGCGCCTGAGGCGACTGTGCCCGCCGTCGGGCGGCGGATGGGTTTTAGTGCAGTCTTGTTGCGCTGCCGTTCATCGGATGGCGCGCCTGACTCGGGCCGGTCCAGCGATCGTCCCAGCGGCGGGCCTCGACATCCGGCGCTTCCGTAGGTTTGTTTTCCTCGCCTTGACGGTCATGCTCGCGAAGGCTGCGCCGGTTTTCCTCGCGCGGCGACCGGTGCGGGGCGGGATTGAGCCGTTCTTTCATTTCACTTCTCCTGGCTCTGCATCGTGCCCAAAGACTGTGCAGTCGTGACTCGGCCGGCACCGTGCCGGCCTGTCAGAAAAAGTCGAACGCCCGAGCCCACGGAGATCTCCTCCTGGTGCGCGATCGCCGCTCGGATGGCCCTGCCAATGCATGAACCGCGCTTCAGTGGCAAGATCGCGGAGGTGATGAAGTACGAGCCGCCGGACATCGACATGCAGGCGACGCCATAGGCCAAAATGCGCCCCCAATGAATCAAAAAAAATCAATCGGTGTCTTGAATAATCTGGCCCAGGTCGATGACGACCGACTGCGCGGTATGCGGCGTGGGCTGGAGAAGGAGAGCCTGCGCGTTCGGCCTGACGGTATGCTGGCCCTGTCCCCGCATCCGGCGGCGCTGGGCTCGGCCTTGACGCATCCGCACATCACGACCGATTTTTGTGAATCGCAAATCGAGTTGGTCACAGGGGCCCATCTGAGCCCTGAGGCGGTTTTGCAGGAGCTCGAGCTGTTGCACCAGTACACCTATCAGGTGCTGGCCCGGCAGGGCGATGAAATGTTGTGGGTCTCCAGCATGCCCTGCGGGCTGCCGCCCGATGAGACCATCCCGATCGCCCGTTACGGCTCGTCCAATGTGGGCCGTGCCAAAAGTGTGTACCGGATGGGGCTGAGCCATCGCTACGGGCGGCGCATGCAGACCATTTCTGGCATTCACTACAACTGGTCTTTGCCGGGGGTAGACAGCCAGCAGTATTTCGCGCTGATTCGAAACTTCAGGCGCCATGCCTTTGTGCTGCTCTACCTCTTTGGCGCCTCGCCGGCGGTTTGCTCGAGTTTTGTGGCCGGCCGATCGCATGAATTACAGAGCCTCGACGGCCCGACGCTGCACATGCCCCACGGCACCAGCTTGCGCATGGGACGACTGGGTTATCAGAGCGATGCCCAGTCCTTGTTGGCTGTCAGCTACAACAGCCTCGACGGGTATGCCGCCTCGCTGCACGATGCCCTGACACGACCCTACCCGGCCTACGAGGCGGTGGGCCTGCGCAACCCCGGGGGCGACTACAACCAGTTGGCCACCACGCTTTTGCAAATCGAAAACGAGTTCTACGGAACCATCAGGCCCAAACGCACCATTTTTCCGGGCGAGCGGCCTTTGCACGCCTTGCGGGAGCGTGGGGTCGAGTATGTCGAGGTTCGTTTGATGGATCTCGATCCGTTCGAGTCGATGGGCATCACCGCCTCGACCATGCGTTTTCTCGACTTGTTCCTTCTGCACTGCCTGCTCAGTCCCAGCCCACCGGATACCCCGGCTGAGATCGCTGCGCTGGCGCGCAATCAGCACCGTACCGCTGCCCGCGGACGCGAGCCCGATCTGATGCTTGAACGCGATAGCGAGCACATCAGTCTTGAGGACTGGGGGCGCGAACTGCTCGGCGCGATGGAGCCGATCGCGCAGCGGCTCGATCGCAGTGTGGCTGGGCCTGATGGCCTGAGGAACGCCTATCAGCAGTCGCTCGAGCAGGCGCGTTGCCGCCTGGACGATCCCCAGGACCTGCCTTCGGCGCGGGTTTTGAAGCGCGTGGTCGAGGCTCACGGTCGGTCTTTCGTGGCTTTCGCACGGGCTCAGTCGACGCAGATGCGCGAACTTTTTTTATCGCGCTCCCTGGATCCGGGCCAAGAGCAGCGATTGGTGCAAGCTTGCCGGGATTCGGTGCGTGAGCAGCAACGGATCGAGTCGATGGATAGCCTGCCCTTTGAGATTTACCGACAGCAGTACATCTCTGCTGACCGCTTGGGCAGCCCGGCGACCTCCCGGAGTTGATCCGCCGTGGCTGTTCAGTGGTTCCCAGGCCATATGCATTTGACTCGGCAGGCCATTGCCGAGCGCATGGACGCCATCGATGTGGTCATCGAGATGCTCGATGCCCGTCTACCCGGATCGAGTGCCAACCCCTTGCTGGCCGAATTGACGCGGGGTAAACCGACCTTGAAGATCCTCAACAAGCAGGATCTGGCCGACTCGGCGCGAACCGCCTTGTGGCTGGCGCACTATGAGGGCCAGAAGCAGACCCGAGCTCTGGCTCTCGACGCCGGCCAGCGTGCTCCAGCCCGGGCTCTGGTGGCCGCTTGTCGCCAACTTGCGCCCTCGCGGCGCGGCCTGTCGCGACCGATGCGGGTGCTGATCTGCGGTATTCCGAATGTGGGTAAATCCACTCTGATTAACACCATGACCGGTCGCCGTGCCACCCAGACGGGCGATGAGGCCGGCATTACCCGTACCGAGCAGCGCATCGTGCTCGAAGATGATTTTTACCTCTGGGACACGCCGGGTGTGCTGTGGCCGCGCATTCTCCTTGAACCCAGCGGCTACCGCTTGGCAGCCAGCGGTGCGATTGGCCGCAACGCCTACGACGAGCAGGAGGTGGCCTTGGAGTTGGTGGCTGTGCTGGCGCGCGACTACGCCGCCGCGCTCGAACAGCGATTCGATATCGACCCGGACCTGAAGCTGCCCCCCGAAGCGGTGCTCGAGACCATCGCCAGACGGCGTGGAGCGGTGGCCAGGGCTGGGCGTCTGGACCTGCAAAAGGCCGCGGAAATCCTGTTGCATGATTTCCGCATGGGCAGCTTGGGGCGCATCAGCCTGGAGACGCCGGAGGAATTTGCGCTCTGGCGCGAACAGGCGCGGCAGGCCGAAGCCTTGCGTCGGCAGAGTCAAGAGCAAAGCAGCCAGCGCGGCCGAAAGGGGCAGGCTCGGGACGCCGGGCCGCAAGGCAGCCGCTCGTGAGACCCTGTGCCCCACGCAGCCCGTCGCAGCCGCAGGGCCGCTAAGATCCGGGGCTTGTCGTTATTTAACAGGGCGGGACTCGCGATGGCGGGCCGCGAGCCCGATAGGAGTTCCCTTGAGCAGCGATCCCCTTTTTGGTGCCACCCGTTTTGGTAGCGGTCAGAGTGTTGCCCGCATGGAGGACGATGCTCTGCTGCGAGGTCAGGGACGATTTACCGATGATCTGCTCGCGGCGGTCAATGATGTTCCCGATGCGCAGATCAGTCACTTGGCCTTTGTGCGCTCGCCGCATGCGCATGCGCGCATTGTTTCGATAGACCTGCGTCAGGCGCGGTCCATGCCGGGGGTGCTGTTGATCGTCAGCGGCCAGGACCTGCTCGATGCCGGCTGCAAGCCCTTGCCGGGCGTGGCCGGCTTCACCCGTGCCGCCGGGGCTGCCGCGGCCTTTCCCGCCAGGCGGGTGCTGGCCCACGAGCGGGTTCGTTTTGTGGGTGAGCCAGTGCTGGCTGTGGTGGCCCAAAGCCGTGAGCAGGCGCGTGATGCGGCGGAAGCGATCGTGGTGGACTACGAAGAGCTGCCAGCCGTTACCGAACTGGCCGAGGCCCTGGAGGGGGCGACGCGGGTTCTCGAGGGCGCTAGCGACAATATCGTGGCGGAGGCCCGCTACGGTAAGGCCGATGAAGCCGCACAGGTTTTTTCGCAGGCGGCGCATGTAGTGCGCCTGCCATTGCTCAACCAGCGCCTGGCTGCGCTGACCCTCGAGCCGCGCTCGGTATTGGCCTCTTGGCAGGCCAGCGGCGATCGGTTGGTCATACGCATGAGCTCGCAAATGCCTTCTGGGGCGCGTAACACCATCGCCGATTGCCTGGGGCTTGAACGCAAGTCAGTACGGGTGGTGGTCGGTGATGTCGGTGGCGGCTTCGGCATGAAGACCGGAGCCTATCCGGAGGATGTGGTTACCGCTTTTTGCGCGCACAGGCTCAGCCGTTCGGTCAAATGGATTGCCGACCGTAGCGAGGAGTTCCTGGCGACCACCCACGGCCGCGATTTGTGGACCCAGGCTGAGATGGCGCTCGATGCCAACGGCAAGATCCTTGCTCTGCGGGTGCACTCGGATGCCAATGTAGGCGCCTACCCCACTGGCACTGGCGTGGCCATTGCGCTGCTGATTGGGCCCTGGGTCCTCACCGGCGTCTACGACATTCAGTGCATTGACTATCACTTCCGGGCGGTCATGACGAACACCATGTCGACGGCAGCATACCGGGGCGCGGGCCGACCCGAATCGATCTACATCATTGAGCGATTGATGGACGAGGCCGCGCGGCAGACGGGGATTGACCGCATTGCGCTGCGGCGTCGCAATTTCATCGCGCCGGAGCAGTTTCCTTATCGCAACGCCATGGGTCAGGTGTATGACGTCGGTGCCTTTGAGTCCATCATGGACCAGGGCCTGGAGTTGGCCGATTGGGCCGGCTTTGAGGCCCGTGCAGCGCAGTCGGCGCAGCAGGGCAGGTGGCGCGGCTTGGGCCTCGCGACTTTCCTGGAGTGGACCGGTGGCAACCAGATGGAGGAGCGGGTTACTCTTTCGGTGCGGGCCGACGGTGTGATTGAGGTGTTTTCCGCCGTCATGCCCATGGGACAGGGCATTGCGACAACGCTCGCGCAGTTGGTGGTCGATGCCTTTGGGGTACCGATCGAGAAGGTCAAGGTGATTCTGGGTGACACCGATCGTGGCGATGGCTTTGGCAGCGCGGGCTCGCGATCTTTGTTCACCGGTGGATCTGCGATGCGCATTGGGGCCGAGCGCACGCTGGCCAAGGGTAAGGCGCTGGCGGCGCAGGAGTTTGAGGCTGCCGAAGCCGATATCGTCTATGAGGCTGGCCGTTTCAGCGTTGCTGGCACGGATTTGTCACTGGGTTTGTTTGAATTGGCTGCCCGGCAGGACAGGCAGCGCATCGACATGGATTCGACCAGCGCGGCGGCTGGTCCGAGCTGGCCTAATGGTTGCCATGTGGTCGAAGTCGAGATCGATCCGGCCACTGGCACGGTTCAGGTCGTCGCTTATGCCTCGGTCAATGATGTGGGTCGGGTCGTCAACCCCACCATCGTGCGCGGTCAGCTCGATGGCGGCGCGGTGCAGGGCATAGGGCAGGCCCTGTACGAGGCGGTGATCTACGATGCGCAGAGTGGTCAGTTGCTGACGGGCAGTCTCATGGACTACGCCGCGCCGCGTGCCGACGACAGCCCCGACTTCAAGACGGAGATGGATCAGCGCATTCCCTCCAAGAACAACCCGCTGGGCGTCAAGGGTGTCGGCGAGCTTGGCACCATCGGTGCCACGCCGGCGGTGGTCAATGCAGTGGCCGATGCGCTTGCGCGCGCAGGCCGCGCGGACCTTGCCCCGGCCCTGCAGATGCCCTTGACGCCCGCGCGTGTTTGGCGACTGTTGCAAGACTGATGTTTTGAGGACGGCCCGCCTTGATGTCGGGCGCCGGCCGCTGTCTCAGGGATGAGGGGGTACCCGCTGATGTCTGGCGGTTTGTCTTTCGGTCTGCGCCACTTGTGCGGGCAGGGTGAGGCCTGAAAAGAAGGGTGGGTGTTTATGAGCAGCGTCTTCGAATCGTTCCTGTCTACCCCCGAGATGACCAGCGCCTGGGGGGATCGTGAGTTTGTTGCGGCCATGCTGCGCTTTGAGGCTGCGCTGGCCCGCGCTCAGGGGCAACTTGGCCTGATTCCCGCCGACATCGCTCAATCTATCGTCGGTGCCTGTGAGGTAGACCGGTTCGATGTGACGCAGATCGTGCGTGACAGTGGCCGGGCAGGCAGTCTGGCCATTCCGCTGATCCAGGCGCTTAAAGAGACGGTCGCCCTGCTGGATGCGCGGGCGTCCACACAAGTGCATCTGGGCAGCACCAGCCAGGATGTGATCGACACGGCCATGGCTCTGGCGTCCAAGCCAGCCCTGGCCCTGATGGACGCAGACCTGGCCACGCTGGTCAAGGCCTTGATCGATAAGGCCGAGCGCCACGCGGCCGACCCGGTGCTGGCCCGGACCCTGATGCAGCCCGCCTCGGTCACCAGCCTGGGCCTCAAGTGCATCCACTGGGTGGCGCCCTTGCTGCGCAGCCGGGCTCGCCTTCGGCGCGCTGCTGAGGAGGCTTTGTGTCTGCAACTCGGTGGCGCGGTAGGACACTTGGCTCAGATGAGAGGTCAGGGGGCGCAGGTGGCGGCGCTGATGGCCCGGGACCTCGGTCTGCGCGATCCCAGCGGCAGTTGGCATACGCAGCGAGACCGGTGGATCGCTCTGGCCTGCGAGCTGGGCTTGCTGGTGGGCAGCCTGGGCAAGATGGCGAAAGATCTTTCGCTGATGAGCCAGTTTGAGGTGGCCGAGTTGGCCGAGCCGGGCGAGCCGGGGCGCGGGGGCTCGTCTGCGATGCCGCACAAGCGCAACCCGGTGGCCTGCATGATCGCGCTGGCGGCCGCCGCGCGTACGCCGGCCCGTGTGGCGGTGCTGCTTGGCAGCATGGCCCAGGAGCACGAGCGAGGCCTGGGGGGGTGGCAGGCCGAGCTGGGCGAGTGGCCTGGTGTGTTGATGAGCGCGCACGGGGCGCTGCGCGCCATGGCGCAAATGCTTCCGGCGCTGCAAGTCGACACTGCGCGCATGCGTGGCAACATCGAGTCCTTGCGCGCGGTCTTGCCCAAGGAGGCGGCCCAGGAATGGTTTGCCTTGGATTTGGCCGAGCAAGCGGCCATGCAGGTGCGGCAGCAACTGCAGAGCTGGCGGATGCAGGGACTGGCCTGAAGCCCGGGAAAGGATCAAGCGATGAGCTACAAAGATACGAATAAGTCCCCCGATGGTCAGCAAGGTCTGCTGAACCGGCGCCGCGTGCTGGGCGATGCCTGGGTCGACCGTTCTCTTGCCAATGTCAATGACTTCAACCAGGAATTTCAGCAGTTGATCACCCGGTATGCCTGGGACGAGATCTGGGGCCGCCCAGCCCTGGGTGACAAAACCCGGCGCCTGATGGTGCTCTCAACCCTGATCGCACTGAAGGCCTGGGAGGAATTTGCGATGCATACCCGTGCCGCTTTGGACGGACGCGAGGAGTCGCGGCTCAGCCCGGATGAGCTCAAGGAGATCATTCTTCAGTCGGCCATTTACTGCGGCGTGCCCGCGGCCAACCATGCCTTTGCCATCGCCTCGGACATTCTGCGCGAGCGCGGTTTTCTGCCGGCCAAGAAGGCCTGAGGTCTGCCACTGAGCCGTCAGTGCCCAGGCCCGCCAGGGCCAGTGCGCATCGGCTCGCACAGCGCGTCACAATGTGGCATGGCCGGAGACAGTCTCTACCGCATTGACGAGCGACAGGTCCAGTGGACCGCTGTGCGCGCCCAGGGGGCCGGCGGACAGAATGTCAACAAAGTCTCATCTGCGGTTCACCTTCGCTTTGACATCGCGGCCTCCGCTTTGCCCGAGACGGTCAAGGCCAGGCTTCTGGCCAGCGGGGACAGTCGGATCAGCCAGGACGGTGTGCTGGTGCTCAAGGCGCAGCAATACCGTACCCAGGACGCTAACCGACAGGCGGCGCTGGCCAGGCTGCAGGCCTGGATCGACGCCCATGCGCTGGAGCCCAAGCTGCGGCGACCGACGCGACCCACCCGGGCCGCGCGTCAGCGCAGACTCGAGGGCAAGGCCGAGCGCTCGGCCTTGAAGAGCTCGCGCGGACCGGTGCGTGATGTGTAGCCTGGGGTCAGGGCGGGCCTAGCAATGCGCTCTGTTTCGACGACGGTCCCCCTTGTGCCAGCGGCCCTGCCTGCCCCGGCGGCTGCGGTCTTGGCCCGTGGCCGGATGGTGTCGACGCCTTGCGGTGCGGGTTGGCTGCGTTGGCATCTCTGGGGCGACCTGCAGCGGGCCAGACCCGTGGTGCTCTTGCACGGCGGCAGCGGCAGCTGGACCCACTGGTTGCGAAACATTGAGCCTTTGATGGACCAGGGCCACGCCATCCTGGCGCCCGATTTGCCGGGTTTTGGCGACTCGGATTTGCCCCCCGCCGGGCGCGATGCCGATGCCATGCCCATGCCCTTGGAGCAGGGGTTGCAGGGTCTGCTGGGCCCACGAGCCTGCCATCTGGTCGGCTTTTCTTTTGGCGGCATGGTTGCCGGTCTCTGGGCCAACGCGGTGCCCGAGCGCGTGAGCCGCCTGGTGCTGGTGGCGCCCCCTGGCCTGGGCCGCCCGGCGCTGGAGCGCATCAAGCCCAAGGCCTGGCGCCATCTGAGTGACCCCAGTCAGAGGAAAGCGGTTCATCAGCACAACTTGCGAGAGTTGATGTTCCACGATGAGGCCAGTGTCTCGCCGCTGGCCTGTCAGTTGCAACAGCTCAATGCAGAGCGGGATCGCCTGACGGGTCGGCGTCTGTCCCAGACGGATGTACTGGCCCGTGCTCTGCGCCAGGTTGCCGCGCCCACGCACCTGATTTACGGCGAATACGACCGGTACTATCTCCACCAGGTTGAGGCCATCGAGTCGGTGTTGCGTCTGTGCCCCGGCTATGTGGGCAGCCATTGCGTTGCACAGGCGGGTCACTGGGTTCAGTTTGAGCGGGCCGAGGCGTTTGAGGCGGCTTTGCTGGGTGTCGGGCTTGATTGACTCGATATTGTCAAATTGGCGATAATGTGTGATGGCCTTAAGTTGGTATCTGATTCATTCCAAGCCGCGCCAGGAGCAAATTGCCCTGGAGAATCTGGAGCGTCAGCTCTACCCCTGCCACTTGCCGATATTCAGGGCCGAAAAAATACGGCGCGGTGAATTGTCTGTGAGTGAAGAGCCGCTTTTTCCCCGTTACCTTTTTGTTCAACTCGATACCGACAGCCAGTCGCGCAGCTGGGCTCCGATTCATTCGACGCGTGGCGTGGCCCGTCTGGTGCGTTTTGGCTCCGAGCCAGCCCGTGTTAGCGAAGAGTTGATCGCGCAGCTGCGCGAAGGCCAGGCTCGATCGGCTTCGGTTCAGCGGCTTTTCGAGCCTGAGCAGGCGGTGCGCATCGCCCGCGGACCTTTTGCGGGAGTGGAGGGTATTTTTCAGATGGCTGATGGTCGCCGGCGAGCAATGGTTCTCATCGAAATGCTGTCCCGGCCGGTGTCCGTGCCCGTCGATCCGGCCGCCCTGATCGCTCTGACCTGAGGCCGGGCTGCCCTGCGGACTGCTGCCGCCCAGGGCGCGTTACAGCCGGGCTGAAGGATCCGTGCGAGCTGCGCCTAAAATCCTCGGAGTCGTCTTCGACTTCCTTACGCTTGCGGGCTTTTCTTCCCGGCCCTGACCTTCTACCTCTATCACGATGACCCCCATGAACAAGCCTTTTCATCGCAGCGCCGAACCGGTAACCGTCGCCCTGGTTGACGCGCGTTACCTCAGGTGGCTTGCCCGCCAGGATGAGGGACAGGCGCAAGAGGGCTCGGCCCGGGAAGGTTGGAACGAAGGACTGCGCCAGATGTTGGCGCGCGCCGGTTTACGCTTGCAGCTGCTGCGCACCTATTGGTACGCGGATCGCGATGACCAGGCGGTGGTTGATGAGCAGACCTTGCGCCTGGTGCCAACGGCCGATGTGGATGGAGTGGCTTTGGTGCGTCAGATGGCAAGCGATCTGCAGGCGCTGGTGGCCGGCGGGCGTGTGGACGCCGTGTGCATCGCCAGCGACGATGACCGACTGATGTCTTCCATCGAGACCGCCAAGCTCGCTGGCGTGTCGGTCTACCTTTTGGCCGATGAGCGCGCGCAGTCCATGCCGCGGCTGATGCAACAGGACCCAACCTGGGCGCGTCTCCTGCGTGAGGCCGATCGGCGTGTTCTGGCGCGTTCCTCCGAGTGGGCTCAGACCCTGTCGGGGCGTGGGCCCATGGTTGCTGATGAGGCGGTGAGCGATGAATTGGATGCGGCGCTCAGGCAGGTGGTGCGTGCTTGGTGGGATGATCTGGTGGCTGACGACCAAGACACGCTGCGCGAGGAATTGCCGGGGCAGCGCGGCTTGCCCCCCGAGGTAGATCGGGAGCTGCTGGTGCGGGCCAAGAATGCACTGGGGCGCAGCTTGAACTTCCAGGAAAAGCGCGTTCTCAGGTCTTTCGCTCGCGAGCGGGCCACGGGCGTGGCGGCTGAGCCGGGCGCCGTGGTGCAAGACCAGGAATAAGGCGGCTCACAACTTGAATTGTTCTAGGGTCTTTTAATTGGGGTCAGAGTCCAATTATTCGATACAAAAGGGGGATGCTGTGGACAAGATTCTCTTAGTGACCGGGGCGAGCCGGGGCATAGGTGCTGCAACGTCTGTCTTGGCCGCGCGTCAGGGTTGGTCTGTCGTGGTCAATTTCAATGCACGAGGCGATGAGGCGCAGGCGCTGGTGCAGCGTATTGTTGATGAGGGTGGCCGGGCCATGGCCCTGCAGGCCGATGTGTCCCAGGAGACGCAGGTTATGGCGATGTTCGACCAGATCGATCGACAGTGGGGACGCTTGTCGGGCCTGGTTAACAACGCTGGGGTAGTGGATGTGGCGGCCCGACTCGATCAAATGAGCTGGCAACGATGGCGGCGTATGTTCGATGTCAATGTGTTGGGCAGTTTGCTGTGCGCGCGGGAGGCGGTGCGGCGCATGAGCACTCGAGGCGGCGGGGCCGGCGGGGCCATCGTCAATGTCTCCAGCGCGGCGGCCCGCCTGGGCTCGCCCGCGCAGTACCTCGACTATGCGGCGGCGAAGGGGGCTGTCGACACCATGACAGTGGGCTTGGCCAAGGAAGTCGCGGCCGAGGGCATACGGGTTAACGCTGTTCGACCGGGCTTGATCGAGACCGACATCCACGCCTCGGGCGGGCAGCCCGACCGGGTCCGTGATCTGGCCCACCAGGTGCCGATGCTCAGGGGAGGGCAGGCCCAGGAGGTGGCCCAGGCCATCGTCTGGCTGCTCTCGGAGGAGGCGAGTTACATCACCATGGCTCTGATTGATGTCAGCGGAGGGCGTTGAAACTGGCCGTCCGGCGGGCAAAGCCCGTGCGTCAGCCTGCCGCAAGACCCTTTTCGATAATGTCGTGATGTCCCGCGGGCCTCGTTTCGATGCGCGGGTGCAAGGAGACGATCGATGTTCAAGGCACTTCAACTGAACAAGCAAGCGGAGGTCTTTGCGGCCGAACTTGTGCAACTCGAAGAAGCGCTCCTGCCGGCTGGCGATGTGCAGGTGAGGGTGGAGTATTCGACCCTCAATTACAAGGACGGGTTGGCTATTACCAACCGGGGGCCGGTGGTGCGCTCTTGGCCCATGGTGGCCGGTATAGATGGCGCCGGTGTAGTCTTGTCTTCGACCCACCCCGATTGGCGCGCTGGGGATCGGTTCATCCATAACGGTTGGGGCCTGGGCGAGACCCGTTGGGGCTTGATGGCCGAGCGAGCCAGCCTCATGGGGTCATGGCTGGTCCCGGTGCCGCAGTCTTGGACAAGTCGGCAGGCCATGGCCGTGGGCACTGCGGGCTACACCGCCATGTTGTGTGTCATGGCCCTGGAGTCCCAGGGGCTCGAGCCGGGCGATGGCGAAGTCTTGGTGACCGGGGCCACTGGGGGCGTTGGTTCGGTGGCCGTGGCCTTGCTGGCGCGTTTGGGTTACTCGGTCGTTGCCGCTACCGGCAAGGCCGATGAGCAGGCCTATCTGCAGCGTCTGGGTGCTGTTTCGGTGATGGACAGGGCCAGTCTATCGGCCCCTGGCAAGCCCCTGCAAAAAGAGCGTTGGGCCGGCGTGGTCGATGCCGTTGGTTCGCACACCCTGGCCAATGCCTGCGCGCAAATGCGTTACGGCGGCGTGGTCGCCGCTTGCGGCCTGGCCCAGGGTGGAGATTTTCCGGCCAGCGTCATGCCCTTTATCCTGCGCGGGATCAGCCTGGTGGGCGTGGACAGCGTCATGGCGCCGCTGGCCAGGCGGCAGCAGGCCTGGCAGCGCTTGGCCCGCGATCTCGACAGGGATCTGCTCGAGACCATGGTGACCGAGATCGAACTTGATCAGGTGGCGGCCCACGCGCGGGCACTGATGCACGGTGAGGTGCGTGGCCGGACCGTGGTCAGGATTTGCTGAGCAAGAGCAACCAAGCCCAGGTTGGAACGGAGGACTCCAAGACATGAAATATGCCGAATTTCACAGGCAATCGATCGAGCAACCCGATGCCTTTTGGGCCGAGCAGGCGCGCTTGGTGGACTGGTTTTCTGCACCCGAGCGGATTTGCAATTGGGACCAGCCGCCCTTTGCGCGCTGGTTTGAAGGCGGGCACATCAATTTGTGTCACAACGCGATCGATCGGCACCTCAAAGATCGAGCCAAGCAAGCGGCTCTGATTGCCGTCTCCACCGAGACGGGTAGCGAGAAGGTCTACACCTTCGAGGAGTTACACGAAGAAGTGCAAGGTATGGCCTCGGTGCTGCAGTCGCTCGGCGTGGTCAAAGGCGATCGGGTGCTGATTTACATGCCCATGATTGCTGAGGCGGCCTTTGCCATGCTCGCCTGCGCGCGCATCGGGGCCATTCATTGCGTGGTTTTTGGTGGTTTTGCCAGTGGATCTCTGGCCTCGCGCATCGAGGATGCGCAGCCGCGGGTGATTGTCAGCAGCGATGGGGGCTCCCGAGGCGGTAAGGCCATTGCCTACAAGCCCTTGCTCGACGAAGCGATCCGGCTTTCGGCGCACAAGCCAGAGGCAGTCTTGCTGACCGATCGCGGGCTTGCGCCCATCGATCGGGTGACCGGCCGCGATCACCTCTGGGCCGAACTTAGGCAGCGGCATCGGCAGGCTCGTGTCGCTTGTGTGCCCCTGGACAGCACCGACATCAGCTACACCATCTACACCTCGGGGACCACCGGCAAGCCTAAGGGCGTGCAGCGCGATACCGGGGGCTATGCGGTGGCCTTGGCCGCGTCAATGAAGTACATCTTCGATGGCCGTGCTGGCGAGACCTTCTTCTCCACCAGCGATATCGGCTGGGTGGTTGGGCACAGCTACATCATTTACGGCCCGCTGATTGCTGGCATGGCGACCATCCTGTACGAGGGCCTGCCCACCCAGGGCTTGGACGGCCAGCCCGATGCAGCGATTTGGTGGAGCCTGGTTGAGAAGTACAGGGTCACCGGTATGTTCAGCGCTCCCACTGCAGTGCGAGTGCTCAAGAAGCAGGACACGGCCCTGCTCAAAAAGTACGATCTCAGCAGCCTCAGAGCCTTGTTCCTCGCGGGCGAGCCCTTGGACGAGCCGACCGCACGCTGGATCAGCGAGGGGCTGGGCGTGCCGATCATCGACAACTACTGGCAGACCGAGAGCGGCTGGCCCATCCTTACCCTGGCCAACGGGGTCGAGCGCCAGCAGCCTCGTTTTGGCAGCCCGGGGCTACCGATGTACGGCTACAAGGTCAAACTGCTGCACGAGTCCACGGGGCAAGAGCTCACTGAGCCCGGCGAAAAAGGCGTAGTCTGCATTGAAGGCCCCACGCCACCGGGCTTCATGCAGACGGTCTGGCGCGATGACGCGCGCTATGTCAAGACCTACTGGCAGAGTGTGCCGGGCCGGATGGTTTACAGCACCTTCGACTGGGGCATACGCGATCGAGATGGATACTTTTTCATTCTGGGCCGCACCGACGATGTGATCAATGTGGCCGGACACCGGCTGGGAACCCGTGAGATCGAGGAGAGTATCTCCGGCCATCCCCTGGTGGCCGAGGTGGCCGTGGTTGGCGTGGCCGATGGCCTGAAGGGCCAGGTGGCGATGGCCTTTGCGGTGCTCAAAGACGCGGGTGTGGCTGGCGACCTTCAGGCCTGCCTGCGCTTGGAGGGCGAGATCATGAAGCGAGTCGATAGCGATCTGGGTGCCGTGGCCCGCCCGGCCCGGGTGCGATTTGTCACCGTGCTGCCAAAGACGCGAAGCGGCAAGCTGCTGCGCCGGGCGATTCAAGCGGTGTGCGAGGGACGCGATCCAGGCGATCTGACCACCCTGGACGATCCCTCGGCCCTGGAGCAGATTCGGCAGAAAGTCGCTGGCTGACGGGGCGTCGATTCAGGTCGCACTTGCGCCGGCTACAATTCCCGCGCATCATCTGTTCATAGGTCCTTCCCTAGTCACAGTCGCATCCGCCAACCGGTTCAGCCGTGTCGCGGAAGGTGTGTCCAACCAGCTAATGCTCCCTTCAGGGGGGCGGAGGTCAGCGAGAAATGAGCCAGGCTCAGTCCGTCTATGCCGCCTATCGCGGCAACACTTATCTCTTCGGGGGCAATGCGCCCTATGTCGAGGAGATGTATGAAAACTACCTCTCCAACCCGGGCAGCGTACCGGACAACTGGCGCGAGTATTTCGACGCCCTTCAGCATGTACCGGCGGTCGACGGGACCGACAGCAAGGATGTGCCACATCTGCCGGTCGTCAATGCCTTTGCCGAGCGGGCCAAGCAGGGCGGCACCCGGGTCATCATGGCCAGCGCCGATGCAGAGATGGGCCGCAAGCGCACCGCAGCGCAGCAGCTGATCGCCGCTTACCGCAATGTCGGACAGCGCTGGGCCGACCTCGACCCGCTCAAGCGCACCGAGCGTCCTTCGATCCCCGAACTCGAGCCTGCTTTCTATGGTTTCTCCGATGCCGACCAGGAAACCGTATTCGATACCAGCAACACATTCTTCGGTAAGGACCGGATGAGTCTGCGCGAGTTGCTCAACGCTCTGCGTGAGACCTACTGCGGCACGCTGGGTGTGGAGTACATGTACACCACCGATATGGTGCAAAAGCGTTGGTGGCAGCAAAAGCTCGAGTCGCTGCGCAGCAAGCCGACCTTCGATGCCGATAAAAAGCGGCACATCCTCGACCGCCTGACCGCAGCCGAAGGCCTGGAACGCTACCTGCACACCAAGTATGTGGGACAAAAGCGCTTCTCCCTTGAGGGCGGCGAGAGTTTTATTGCGGCCATGGACGAGATCATCCAGCAGGCTGGCGCCGCGGGTGCGCAGGAGATCGTCATCGGTATGGCCCATCGTGGTCGCCTCAATGTGCTGGTCAACACCCTGGGCAAGATGCCCAAGGACCTGTTCGCCGAGTTCGACCACACCGCCCCTGAGGACCTGCCGGCCGGTGATGTCAAGTACCACCAAGGGTTCTCCTCCGATGTCACCACGCCCGGTGGCCCGGTGCATCTGAGTCTGGCCTTCAACCCCTCGCACTTGGAGATCGTCAACCCGGTGGTCGAGGGCTCGGTGCGGGCGCGTATGGATCGAAGAGGCGATCCCAAGGGGTCGCAGGTCCTGCCCGTGCTCGTGCACGGCGATGCTGCCGTTGGCGGTCAGGGTGTCAACCAGGAAACCCTCTGTCTGGCTCAGACGCGCGGCTACTCGACCGGCGGGACGGTACACATCATCATCAACAACCAGATCGGCTTTACGACCTCGGATCCGCGCGATCTGCGCTCGACCATGTTTTGTACCGACATCTTCAAGATGGTCGAAGCGCCGGTGCTGCATGTCAACGGCGATGACCCGGAGGCCGTGGTGCTGGCTGCCCAGCTGGCGCTGGAGTACCGCATGACATTCCGTGCGGATGTGGTGGTCGACATCACCTGCTTTCGAAAACTCGGTCACAACGAGCAGGACACGCCCAGCCTGACGCAGCCCCTGATGTACAAGAAGATTGCGCAGCATCCGGGTACCCGCAAGTTGTACGCTGAGCGCTTGGCCGCGCAGGGCCTGGGACAGAGTCTGGGCGATGACATGGCCAAGGCCTATCGCGCCGCCCTGAATGCCGGTCGGCACACCGTTGATCCGGTGCTGACCAACTTCAAAAGCAAATACGCGGTCGATTGGTCGCCTTTCCTGGGCAAGAAGTGGACGGACACGGCCGATACCGCCATCCCCTTGCCCGAGTGGAAGCGTCTGGCCGAGCGCATCACCACGCTGCCTGCCAATGTGACCCCGCACCAGCTGGTCAAGAAAGTGCTTGACGACCGTGCGGCCATGGGGCGAGGCGAGACCAATGTCGATTGGGGCATGGGCGAGCATATGGCCTTTGCGTCCCTGGTCGCCGGCGGCTTTCCGGTGCGCCTGTCCGGCGAAGACAGCGGGCGCGGCACTTTCACCCACCGTCATTCGGTGATTCACGATCAGAATCGCGAGAAGTGGGATACCGGCACCTATGTGCCGCTGCAAAATGTCGCTGACAACCAGGCTCCCTTTGTTGTGATCGACTCCATCCTGTCTGAAGAGGCAGTACTGGCCTACGAGTACGGCTATGCCTCCAACGATCCGAACACCTTGGTCATCTGGGAGGCCCAGTTCGGTGATTTTGCCAACGGCGCCCAGGTGGTGATCGACCAGTTCATCGCCTCGGGCGAGGTCAAGTGGGGCCGGGTCAATGGCATCACCTTGATGCTGCCGCACGGCTATGAGGGACAGGGGCCTGAACACAGCTCGGCGCGAGTCGAGCGCTTCATGCAGTTGGCTGCGGACACCAATATGCAGATTGTTCAGCCCACCACCGCCAGCCAGATCTTCCATGTATTGCGGCGGCAGATGGTGCGCAATCTGCGCAAACCCCTGGTCATCTTTACCCCTAAGTCGCTGCTGCGAAACAAGGACGCGACCTCGCCCCTGTCTGAGTTCACCAAGGGCGGTTTTCAGACCGTCATCGCCGATCAGGCGGACCTCAAGGCCGATAAGGTCAGGCGGGTCGTGGCTTGTTCGGGCAAGGTCTATTACGACCTGGTCAAGAAGCGTGCCGACAAGGGGATTGACGATGTAGCCATTGTGCGCATCGAGCAGCTCTACCCCTTTCCGCACAAAGCCTTTGGCGCCGAGATGAAACGCTATCCGAATGTCACCGAGATCGTCTGGTGTCAGGACGAGCCTCAAAACCAGGGGGCCTGGTTCTTCATCCAGCACAACATTCACGAGAACATGGGGGAGGGCCAGCGTCTGGGCTATGCCGGCCGCGCCGCGTCGGCCTCGCCGGCTGTGGGGTATTCACATCTGCATCAGGATCAGCAGAAGGCCCTCATCGAGGCGGCTTTCGGCAAGCTCAAGGGCTTTGTTCTGTCCAAGTGATTCGGCCGCGGCGCAGGCAGTCGCCGCCAATATCAACCTACAAGAGACTATTCAAATGGCAATCGTAGAAGTCAAAGTTCCGCAGCTGTCTGAATCGGTGGCCGAAGCCACTTTGCTGCAATGGAAGAAGAAGGCCGGGCAGGCCGTCAGCGCCGATGAAATCCTCATCGACATTGAAACCGACAAGGTGGTCATGGAAGTGCCGGCCCCCGCCAGCGGGGTACTCGCTGAATTGGTGGTCGGCGATGGCGGGACCGTTGTCGCCAATCAATTGATCGCGCGCATCGACACCGATGCGGTGGCCGGTGCTGCGGCGCCTGCGCCGGCGGCAGCCAGTGTGGTTGCGGCCCCTGCCTCGAAGGCGGGCCTGGCCATGCCTGCAGCGGCCAAGTTGATGGCCGAAAATGCCTTGCCTCCTGGATCGGTGGCCGGCACCGGCAGGGACGGTCGGGTCACCAAGGGCGATGTGCTCCTCGCCGTCAAGTCGCAGCCTGCAGCGGTCGCCTCTATCCCTAACGGGGTGCCGACCACCGCGCTGCCGCAAGTCGACGCGCCGGCGGTGGACCTGGGCCAGCGACCCGAGCAGCGCGTGCCCATGACCCGCCTGCGAGCCCGCATTGCCGAGCGTCTGCTGCAATCCCAGGCCACCAATGCGATCCTGACGACCTTCAACGAAGTCAACATGGCGCCGGTCATGGAAATGCGTAAACGTTTCCAGGAAAAATTCGAGAAGGAGCACGGCGTAAAAATCGGCTTCATGAGCTTTTTTGTCAAGGCGGCCGTTCATGCGCTCAAGAAGTTTCCGGTGCTCAATGCCTCGGTGGACGGCAATGACATCGTTTACCACGGTTACTTTGATATCGGCATCGCGGTGGGCTCGCCCCGCGGTCTGGTTGTGCCCATATTGCGCAACGCTGACCAGATGAGTTTTGCCGAAATCGAAAAGAAGATTGCTGAATACGGTGCCAAGGCGCGTGACGGCAAGCTGGGCATTGAAGAGATGACTGGCGGAACCTTCTCCATTTCCAATGGCGGCACCTTTGGCTCCATGCTGTCGACCCCCATCATCAATCCGCCGCAATCGGCCATCCTGGGTGTGCATGCCACCAAGGACAGACCGGTGGTGGAAAACGGGCAGATCGTGATCCGGCCCATGAACTATCTGGCTATGAGCTACGACCATCGCATCATCGACGGACGCGAGGCCGTATTGGGCTTGGTGGCCATGAAAGAAGCCCTGGAAGACCCAGCGCGGCTGCTGTTTGATATCTGAAACTCTGTCGGACACAACGACGGCTCGCGCAGCGCCTCGCTCTGTCTACAACTGACCTAAACAACCATGAGCAAACAATTTGATGTCATTGTGATCGGCGGTGGTCCGGGGGGCTATATCGCGGCTATCCGCGCGGCCCAACTGGGCATGAATGTGGCTTGCATTGACGAGTGGAAGAACAAGGATGGAGGCCCTGCCCCCGGCGGTACTTGTACCAATGTGGGCTGCATTCCATCCAAGGCCTTGCTTCAGTCCTCGGAACACTTCGAGCATGCCAATCATCACTTTGCCGACCACGGTATCAGCGTCAAGGATGTCAAGATCGATGTGGCCAGGATGCTCGGTCGCAAAGACACCGTCGTCAAGCAAAACAACGACGGTATCCTCTATTTGTTTAAAAAGAATAAGGTCAGTTTTTTTCATGGCCGCGGCTCCTTTGCCGGGACGGCCGACGGCGCTTACCAAGTCAAGGTTGCTGGCAAGACGGAGGAGACTTTGTCAGGCAGGCAGGTGATCATTGCCACCGGCTCGAGCGCTCGCGTCCTTGCGGGCGTTCCTTTCGACGAAGAAACTGTTCTATCCAACGACGGCGCCCTGCGTCTTGGCAGTGTGCCCAAGAAACTGGCTCTCATCGGTTCAGGGGTGATTGGGCTGGAAATGGGATCGGTCTGGCGCCGCCTGGGCGCCGAAGTGACGATCCTCGAAGGCCTGCCCACTTTCCTGGGCGCGGTTGACGAACACATTGCGAAGGAGGCCAAGAAAGCCTTCGACAAGCAGGGCCTCAAGATCGAGTTGGGTGTAAAAGTCGGTGAGGTCAAGACCTCCAAAAAGGGGGTGGTCATTGCCTACGCCAACGCCAAGGGGGAGCCCCAAACCCTGGAGGCCGACAAGCTCATCGTCTCTATCGGCCGCGTACCCAACACCTTGGGCCTCAATGGGGAGTCGGTTGGCCTCAAGCTTGATGAGCGCGGAGCGATCGAAGTCGATGCGGATTGCAAGACCAACCTGCCTGGCGTCTGGGCGGTGGGCGATGTGGTGCGTGGCCCCATGCTGGCGCACAAGGCGGAGGAGGAGGGCGTGGCGGTGGCTGAGCGCATCGCCGGTCAGCACGGCCATGTCAACTTCAACACCATCCCCTGGGTGATCTACACCAGTCCTGAAATCGCCTGGGTCGGTCGCACCGAGCAGCAACTCAGAGAGCAGGGGGTGCAGTACAAGGCCGGCACTTTCCCGTTTCTTGCCAACGGTCGCGCGCGTGCGCTGGGCGACACCACCGGGATGGTCAAATTTCTCGCCGATGCGCATAGCGATGAAATTCTGGGGGTGCATATCGTGGGTCCCATGGCCAGCGAGTTGATCGCCGAGGCTGTGGTGGCGATGGAGTTTCGCGCCTCCAGCGAGGACATTGCCCGCATCTGCCATGCCCACCCCTCGCTGTCTGAGGCGACCAAGGAAGCGGCGCTGGCGGTGGACAAGCGTACGCTGAACTTTTGAGTTGGAACGCAGTCTTGGCGGTTCCAGTAAGAAAGCCGAATCTGCAGTAAGCGTCTCTTGCCGGGCCCGAGCCACCATGTCCGTCCTCCAGGCCTACCAGGCCGAACTTCAGTCCCGGGGCTTCCACAGCGATGCGGCTCAACTGCGCGCGGTGGCCGCCCTCGATCGCTGTGCCAATGAATGGGCGGCCTATAGAGCCAGGCGTTCCAACGCCTTGAAGAAACTGCTCAGTCGGCCCGATATCCCGCGGGGCGTCTATCTGTACGGCGGCGTTGGCCGGGGCAAGAGCTTTTTGATGGACTGCTTTTTCAATGCGGTCCCGATCCGTCGCAAGACGCGCTTGCATTTCCATGAGTTCATGCGCGAGGTGCACCGCCAATTGCGCGAGTTGCAGGGGACGGTCAATCCGCTCGATGAATTGGGCAAGCGGGTAGCACAACGCTACAAGCTGATCTGTTTTGACGAATTCCATGTCGCCGACATCACTGATGCAATGATCCTGCATCGCCTGTTAGCAGCCTTGTTTGATAACGGGGTGGGCTTT
>Ga0194116_10001497_pt1 | contig 33139 bp, 19 predicted proteins | sample TA2MahsurfametaG_4_FD_148617 | JGI IMG/M metagenome (GOLD analysis project Ga0194116, IMG submission 148617) | Freshwater microbial communities from Lake Tanganyika, Tanzania - TA2015008 Mahale S9 surface | ecosystem: Environmental > Aquatic > Freshwater > Lake | place: Tanzania: Lake... | reverse complement strand
TTTGATCTTTCAATCGAAGATTATGCAATTCTTCATAAACCTCATCAAATCACCATTCTTCACTCTAACTGAAATGTTACTCTCTAAACAGTCATTCAACGATTCAAAAGTTCTTCCGTTCATTGTTTCTAAACAGAAGGAAAGATCAGAGGAAGGTAGTTACTCACTGCATCTATTCTCCCGAATTGTAATGACTAAGGAAGGTAAAAAGTATAGGTATCTGCCTCTACGATTTGAGGGAGAAGAAGCACGATTCAAGAAAAGAAAGGACGCAGAGGATTATGCTCGGTACAGATTAGCACTTGATTGAATACACGCAATGACCCCACTTATGGGGTCTTTTTTTATGCTTTTTATGTTAAAATAAGGTAAAAAAGTGTTTTTTTATCAATTAAATGTGTTTTTAAATGTATATACGTTTTCAACATGTTTGTGGAAAAGTATGTTGAAACTGTGGAAAAAGGGTCTTATAAATGTGCTGAGACCTTGTGATCTTTGCGTGCATTGTATCACAACTCCGCGAAAATGTCAAGCGCCCCCGTCACAAAATCCCCACACATGCCCCACATAAATCCACACCCAGCACATAAATATCCCCAGACTCATTGACATTCTTGCCCAGAAGACTTATAGTACCTCAAGAACACCAAGGAGCGCACTTATGTCAGTTGCCTACACTCAAGCACAGAAGCAGCGTTATAGAATCACTCTGGATCTATCAGTGTTCGGTGACTTCGACCCACATCAGATTGATTGGGAGAAGTTATTCAAGTTGGAACCTGCAGAGAAGTGTGATGCTTACGTTGAAGACCTAAGTACACCTGACCGCTGGTAATCTTCACGGTATTAAAGTTAGGATCGTCTAAACTGTACCTATAGTATGAGGGGCACACATCACCGCCCCGCTAACACTCAAGACTTACCACTAATGCTCAACCAGATTCGCAATTTCGGTTACACGATGAAGAATCCAATTCCCCGCAAAATCTTCTTCCTGTACCACTTTGCCCCCAAGCGTTATAGCGAGTTCTGTGACCTGATGTATACCCTGAACACTGAACTTCATCAGGGAACTATCAGTGTGGCAGAGCACAATTCTACACTCCTTGCGTTCTGATTTCGTCTCTTAAGTAACAACAAAGGGGAATGAGATGCGCCCCTATAAAGACACTCACACAACACACAGTTTCTTACTCTTTTCTTTACATCATGACCAAGCAAGTTCTCACCTCTCTCCTGGCTCAAGGTAACAACGGCAACGAGATTCTGCAGATCCTTGATACTCTGGTTGAGGATATGACTCAAGAGAATATCAACGATGCCGCTGCACATTATGCTGCGATCTCTACTGGTACTCTGGAGGCTATCGACTTCTGATGTATGATGCAGAGGGGCCATTGAGCCCCTCTGATTCTCACTTTCCTCTTTCATTTTGCTATTCACACCATGAAGAAGCTTGATCGTCAAAGGGAGCAACTGATGAAGAGCTATGGTTACACTCTTCATCGCAAATCATCACACATGATCTGGAAAGATTTGGATGGTCGCATTGTTACCACTAGTAGCTCTCCTTCTGATGTCAATGCTCTGCGACAGATTGAGCGTCAACTTAAAAGAATGGCTGTGGCTTGAGGTATATCACGAATGGTTGATTCGTATTGGCAGCATTCGTGAAGAGCAGTCTAAGTTTGGTGGGGTTTGTTATATTTTGGGCGCCCTATATTAAAATAGCTAACTACCCTAACCTACAGAGGTGACAAATCGACCTCTAAATATCAATCTCATAAAAAATTTCCCGGAGGTATTTCAAGTGTTAGAATGGACTCATAAAAAATTTCCCGGAGGTATTTCAAGTGTTAGAATGGATTCATAAAAAATGACAAACAAAAAAATTTTCCCAAAAATTTCCACTCACACAACCTTTTATGAAGAGATCACATATATCTGGATATGTCTCGTAGAAACTCTAAGAATTATCGTCGCAAACCGTACTGGCACTTCTGGAAGGTCGTTTTCGCAGGGTGGTTAATACGGTATCCAAGACAGGTTTTCACGATATTCGGAGTGCCTCTGGGAATGCTGATTGTGTACCTATATAATGTGATGAGTAGGTAACATATGGTTTATGAGAGAAACTTCTACAGGGATTGAGAGAATATACCACATCTACGCAAAGAATCACTGCCTCATGCACTCCGTAAAGGAGGAGGAATTCGAGACGGCATGGACAACTCTCAAAAATTTAGTAGGACTTGTGCATACTGACTATAATATTGAAGATCTTTCATATGAAGAATTGACAATAAACAAGTCAGCAATCTTGGAATCTTCTCATTGACAAATGCATATATAGACTGATAGAATTGACATTGAAGGTTTATTCAACTTATGGCAAAAGGATTCACTGTAAAAGCAAAAAATCCTATTCCAGCAAAGGCTGAAGAATGGGACTATGAAAAAATTAAAGAACAGTTCAGAGGTAAAAGTTTAGTATTCTGTCTTCCTGGTCGAGGATGCTCTTTTACTTTTCTGAAGAACTTTGTACAACTCTGCTTTGATCTTGTGCAAAATGGTGTGAGTATTCAAATCTCACAAGACTATTCGTCAATGGTTAACTTTGCCCGATGCAAGTGCCTTGGTGCGAATGTTCTTCGTGGCCCAAAGCAAGTACCCTGGGATGGTAAACTCGCCTACGACTATCAACTTTGGATTGACTCGGATATTGTCTTCAACACAGAAAAGTTCTGGCAACTTGCTGCGTTGGCTCTCGGAGATCCGGAGAATGATGTGCCAGAAAAAGAAATCGCTGCTGGTTGGTACATGACCGAAGATGGGCGCACAACCTCAGTGGCACATTGGTTAGAGGAAGATGACTTCCGTAGTAATGGTGGAGTCATGAATCACGAAACTGGTGACACCATGGCAAAGCGTCGCAAGCCCTTTACTGTAGACTACACTGGGTTTGGTTGGGTTCTGATTAAGAAAGGTGTCTTTGAGAATCTTGAGTATCCTTGGTTCGCTCCAAAGATGCAGGTATTTGAATCAGGTGCCGTTCAGGATATGTGTGGAGAGGATGTGTCCTTCTGTCTTGATGCAAAGGAAGAAGGTTTTGAAATCTGGTGCGATCCTCGTATTAGAGTCGGGCATGAAAAAACTCGCGTTATTTGATAACAATGACAGAAGTTAAAAAGTATAATGTAATCTACGGTGGTAGAGTTATACACAAAGACCAAACCTTTGAAGAATCAGCAAATATTCTTCAAGATTATGCTGAAAAATTTTTTCAAGGTGATCAAAGTTTTGACCCAAATTTATTAGAAATGGAGGAAATTTGAAATGGCAGCAAAAGGCGGATTAAACAAAACTTTATTTGAACCAGGCGCTCCGAAGAAAACTCGTCAGGGCCGCTCTTCTCGTACACTACTTTCGGCAACTTCTCGTAATGGAAGGAAAAAGAAATACCGTGGACAAGGTAAATAATTGAATAGAAATGTCAGAGTGCTTAAATAACATTAGGCACTCTTTTTTTATGTCCGAAAAAGAAAGGCATATTTTAGATTGGATACATGAAGTATCTAAGGTAAGACCAGAGTTAGGTGGATTTGCAGTGTGTCCATATGCATCAAAGGCAATTTTTAAGATTGTAGAGTGCTCTGCAAAAGAAATCGTGCCAATTGATGGATATCAAGTTATAATATACATTGTAGAAGATGAGTTTGATTTAGAAACTGTTCAATATTGGGTTGAACATTATAATTTAAAGCATAAAAATTGGAAATTTTTTGAAGATTGCAAGTCATATGATACATTCATCAATGGAATACAGACAAATAATCAAAAATATAACTTAATTTTAGCTCAACCAACACAAAAATTGAGGCATTTCAGAGAAAAATTGGCAAAAACCTCTTACTACGATCTCTGGGATGAAAAATATCTGAAGGAAATACTTGAGGATGATGTTGATATCATCAAAACACGGGATAGCAACCCCGTAAAAAGTTCTGATTTACAAAAATCAGGAGAAAATCCATGGAATCCGACAGGAACACAGAATATATGATGAAAATGTGGGGCACAGATCGCTTAGTGACCGATTATGGGTCAATTGAGACTATTGATATTAAAGAAGAGAAGAAAAAATTTCTTCAAGAGATCATGAATTCGCATGAAAAACCACATGATTTTAAACAACAAGAAGAAATTCATCAAAAAATTCGAAATGATGAAGATTATGATGATTGGTCTTATGGAACTGAACCAACTTACGGAAAAAAGTGGTAAAAATGCTTAATAAATAATTTGTAAAACAATAATAAACCGTTTTTATTGTGCCAGTACCAGCATCTAAATTTATAGATCTTTCTTTATCGTTGGTAAACAATCCGACAACAAAAGATATTGGGACAGTAAAGGATCTTGATGCTATTAAAACCTCTCTTCGTAATATTTTACTTACTCGTTTGGGTGAAAGGCCATTTGAACCGAGATTTGGTAGTAGAGTTTATGATTCTTTATTTGAGCAAGTTGATTTTATTACACTAGATGCTCTCGCATCTAGTGTAATTGAAGCTATTACATTATGGGAACCTAGAGTCCAATTAACAAAAGTTGATCCAGTAGCTAGACCTGATGAAAATGAAGTTGAAGTCGTTATACAGTTTAATGTTATAGGCGCAATTGATGCTGGACCTCAAACATTTAATCAAGTATTTGTTATTGCAAGAACTCCGTAAAATACACAATAAACATGGCTCTAACACAGTTTACAAGTTTAGATTTTGACGATATTAAACAATCTATTAAGGATTATTTGCGAGCAAATAGTACTTTTACGGATTATGATTTTGAAGGATCTAATCTATCAATGCTCATTAATGCATTGGCATACAATACATATTTGACAGCATACAACTCAAATATGGTTGCCAATGAAAGTTTTCTCGATAGTGCAACTTTAAGAGAAAATGTAGTAGCACTCGCAAGAAATATTGGTTATGTTCCTCGTTCTAGAAGAGCATCAAGGGCAACAATTAATTTTACTGTGACTTTAGATTCTTCTTTAGTTTATAAAAGTGTGACACTTAAAGCTGGATTAGTTTGTATTGGTGCTTCTGGGGAAAGAAATTATAAGTTTGTGGTTCCCGAAAATATTACAGTTCCAGTTATTGAAAATGTTGCAACATTTTCAAATATTGTTGTATATGAAGGGAATTATGTAACTAAGTCGTGGACAGTTAATTCGGCAGAATATAATCAAAGATTTATTTTAGAAAATCCATTTGTAGATACATCTACTTTAAGAGTTAAGATTATTGATTCTGCAGAATCGAATAGGGAAGAAACTTATTCTTTAGTAGATAATATTGTTGGAGTTGATTCAAACTCTAGGGTGTATTTGATTCAGGAAATAGAAGATGAGAGATATCAGTTATTGTTTGGTGATGGGATAATTGGAAAGAAGGTAGAAAATAATAATGTGATTAATGCCTCTTATATTGTTACTTCTGGCGAAGCTGGAAATGGTGCATCAAATTTTCTTTTTAGTGGAATTCTTTTTGGCGATAGTTCAGAAACAAATGCAATTACAACTACAGTATCTGCGATAACTACTACATTAGCATCAAATGGTGGTGCTGAAATAGAGTCTGTTTCCTCTATCAAATATTATGCGCCAAGACTATACCAGTCTCAATATAGAGCAGTATCTGCAAAAGATTTTGAAACAGTAATTCCATACATTTATGACAATGCCGAATCTGTTTCTGCATATGGTGGAGAAGAATTAAATCCTCCACAATATGGAAAAGTGTTCATTGCAGTAAAACCAAAAAATTCAAATTATCTTTCATCATTTGATAAAAGAGAAATATTGAGCAAATTAAAAAGTTATACAGTAGCTGGAATAATTGCCGAATTTGTTGATTTGAAATATCTTTTTGTGGAAACGAGATCTTCCATCTATTATTCTTCAAACTTTATTGGAAATATAGATTCATTAAAGACAAGAATTATAGATGCAGTAACTCTCTATTCCAAATCTATCGATATCAATAAATTTGGAGGAAGATTTAAGTATAGTAACCTCACTACTTTAATTGACCAAACCGATTCCTCTATTGTTTCAAACATAACCACAGTGAAAATGGTTAGAAATCTTAGAGTAAATAAGAATGTATATACACAATACGAACTTTGTTATGGTAATCAATTCAATATGAATTTTAAAGGGTATAATATCAAATCAACAGGGTTTACAATATCTGGCATTTCAGGGACATTATATTTTACTGATATACCAGAAACCACAAGAAAGGGTAGGTTAGTTATTTTTAAAGTTCTTGATAATAACAACATTCTTATTGTAAAAAGAAATGCCGGCACTGTTGATTATGTTCGTGGGGAAATTAATATAGATACTATAGCAGTTTCATCAACTGAAAGGCCTGAAGATATTATTGAGGTTGAAGTTTCTCCCGATTCCAATGATGTAGTTGGGAAAAATGATTTATTTGTTCAATACAAACCAGATAAAAGTGTTTTCAATATGGTTTTAGATACTATTGCAAGTGGTTCGACATCAGCAACGAATTACATTTCAACTTCATCTTATCCAAACTCCAATCAATATATTAGAATAGTATGACGGATAATAAGTCAAGAATTTACCAGACAATTAAATCAATTCTTCCGGAACACATTTCGGAAAATTATAGCAACTTTGTTGGTTTTTTAAAGCAATACTACATATCCCAAGAATTCCAGGGTGGAGTTGTAGATATTTCTCGCACAATTGATTCATATAAAAGACCCGATATCTATACAAATGAAGTTATTGATGGTAAAACTACTTTAACCGCAGATATAACTACACAAACTAAAGAAATTGCAGTTGAATCTACTTTTGGTTGGCCAGAAGAATATGGATTAATAAAAATTGATAACGAAATCATTTATTATTCTGGTATTACAACGAACACATTTACTGGATGTGTTAGAGGATTTAGTGGCATTGATGCGCTTAAATCTACTGGCAATAGTGAAAAAGTTAATTTTAAGACCACAACTGCAACTGATCATAAAAATGGTTCTACGGTAACAAATTTAAATGCATTAATTGCGCAAGAGTTATTTAAAAAATATAAGTATCTTTTTGCTCCAGGAATAGGAGATAGAACCATTGCTGATGGTGTAGATAAAAATAATTTACTAAAACAAATTAGAAACTTTTATCAATCAAAGGGAACAAACGAATCCGTAAAGATTCTATTCAGAATTCTTTTTAGTCAAGAAGCAGATGTTATTAAGCCACAGGAGTATCTTTTTTCTTCATCAGATTCTGAATATGACATTGTTGAAAGATTGGTGTGTCGTTGTTTAAGTGGCGATCCAACAAAAATAAAAGGAGGAGTTTTAATACAGGAAGAAGAAAGCACAAATGTTGATATTAAGTATGCATCTGGTTCTATTACTGATGTAGAATCTCTATCATATAATGTAAATCTTTCTGGAAAGGATATTATTAAAGCTGGAAAAGATGAAACGAATGTTCCATACTATTTGATAAGTTTATCGTCTGGTTATAATAGAGATATTAATACAAATGGTACTATTGAAGGTAATTTCACTATCACACCAAAAACTTTGACAACACAATCATACTCTAGAGGAGATGTTAGAACTATAAGTGTTGATTCTACAATATCATTTCCAGAGTCTGGATTCTTTTTTATTGAAGACGGGGTACAATCGATAAGAGTTGGATATAGAACAAAAAACATAAATCAATTTTTAGAGTGCTATTCTCCTGAACCTGGTAGAGAAATTTTACCATCAAACTTTACCGATGGTAGCATTGTTAGAGGTATTCATTCTGTTTTTTCTTATGAAAATAATGATACCTCTAAAAAAGTTGAATTTGTAATAACTGGCGTTTTGGGAAATTATGAATCCGGTGGAATTACAAAGTTAATCGGAGCAGTAAAATCTTCTGGTTTAAATGTAACTGGATTTGTTAATGGTAGTGGTTATGTTATTGGTTCAAATAGTATTTTTGGAACTGGCGTTATTAGTGGAACAAATACATCTTTAGATGGAACTAAAGTAAACGGAAAAATTATCGGTACAATAGAAGACAGAAAAATTAAAGGTCTTATATCAAATACTGGAATTGGTATTTTGGATGGTGCAGAATTCGTTGGTGAATTTTTGGAATCTTCATCAGTTCCAATTAATTTAGCAGATAATGATCCTATTAGAATAAAATCAATAGGAAAAATAGAAGATCCAAAAAATTATCATTTTTCTTCATGGGTATACAATGTATCTAATAGAAGTAGAGTTAAAACTATAGATGCCGCGAATCAAAATTCAGTCAAATTGACATCATTTGATGATCATCAAATGATTTTGGAAGATAAGGCTGAATTAATTGATGTTTTAACAAACAAAGTATATGCTGAAGGTACTGTCACATTTATAAACAATGAAAAAACAATTACATTTGATATGCCTTCCGATGGTATAGACAATTCAAAAGAATGGGATATTAGAAGAAAAATATTATTTGGATCTACAAATAATAGAGATCACATATTTTCTGATTTGGATACATTAATATCTAATGTTCAAAATACATATTCAGATAATAATAATTTTGTTTATGTTTCTTCAGAGTCTATACCTTCTTATCAAATAACAACGGGAAAAAATATAAGAGAATTTGTACCTAACAATGTTAATGATTCTAGAATTGAAATACCAGATCATGGATTCTTTAGTGGGGACTTTGTTTTTTATACTCCCAAAGATAGAACAGAACCATTAGTTATAGGTTTTGGAGAGTTTGATGTTACATATCCACCACTTGCTGGAATAAACACGGGATTTTATTATGTCATAAGATATGATAGCAATACATTGGGATTATCATTAACAAGAAATGGCGTAAGATCAAATTCTTTTGTAAATATAACTGGTAATAGAAGTGCAACTGATTTTCATCAATTAATTCCCGGCAATTTGGCAGGAAAGTCCATTAAAGGTCAAAAATTATTTAAAGCATTTCCGTTAAAAAAAGAGTTTTCTCTAGATCCCAAAATTACGGAACATGGTGCTTTGGGAATGTTTGTTAATGGTGTTGAGATATTAAATTACAAATCGCCGCAAAGAATTCACTATGGGAAAATTGATAATATAGAAGTATTGAATGGTGGGAAAAATTATGATGCGGTAAACATACCAAACATTTCTATTGTAGATAATAATGGATTTGGAGCTATAGCTAGACCATCAATAAATGGAAAAGTGGTTGGTATAGCTTTAACTGATGTTGGTTTTGATATTATTGGCGAACCAAAAATATCATTAACTGGTGGAAATGGATCAGGTTGTGTGTTAAATGCAAAATTGAGTAAAATATCTCATGAAATTTTCTTTGATGCCGGTGTTACTGGATATGTTTCGGTTGGTTCTACAATTAGTATAATTGACACAGTAAATGATAAATTTAGAATTCCATCTTTCCATAAATTTAGAAATGGAGATGAAGTAGTTTATAATTCTTTCGGAAATACTCCAATAAGAATTTCCTCTGGGATATCAACTCAGTTAATAAATAACGCTTTTTACTATGTCTCCGTAGTTTCCGCAACTGAATTTAAATTGCACGGGAAAAGAGATGATGCACTCAATAATATAAACTCAATTGACATTGTTGGTTTCGGAACAGGCCGTCAATCATTTAAGTCTACATCAGCAAAGCAAATAATATCCGAAATAGTCGTAGTAAATCCTGGAAAAAATTATAGAAGTAAAGAAAGAATTGTTGATACGGATCATATAATATCTGGCGCTGTTGTTGGTATTAATACCATAGACCACCTAATTAATATTTCTAATCATGATTATGAGGATAAAGATGTTTTAACATATAAATCCAATGCAACACCAATTAATGGTTTAGTTTCTGAAGAAAAATATCTTGTGACAGTCTATGATAAGAATAATTTTAGACTTTCAAAAATAGGAATAAACACAGAATCATATTATAAGTATTACGATGAGAAAAAGTATATAAAATTTTTAGGTATTGGTTCTGGTAAGCATACTTTTAATTATCCACCTATAGAATTAAAAATAGATGTTGAATCAAATATCCCATTAAACTATGGCGGATCTGCGTATGGAGACCCTATAGTTAGAGGAGAAATAACAACGATTTCTATATTGAATGGGGGTAAAAATTATGGATCAGAAGAAAATGTAATTGATTTAGACACATCTTTTGTTCCTTTCCCAAAAATTAATGTAGATAGTGGATCAAGAGCTGTTGTTGAACCCGTAATTCAAAATGGAGAAATAAAATATGTAATCATAAAAGATCCTGGCAGTGGATATACATCTCCTCCAGATTTAATTTTAAACAATTATGGGGAAGGTATTGGCGCCAATTTAGTATCTGTCGTAAAAGATGGAAAATTGGATTCGATAGTGGTTGTATTTGGAGGTTTAGGATACAGCGAAAGTACAACTATTGTTGTTAATCCAATTGGATCTGACTGCGTTTTAAAACCGTCCATACAAACTTGGACAATCAATCTGTTTGAAAGAAATAAAAATAGATTCTCCGATGATGATGGATTCATAATTCAAAGCACTGATGTAGATCTTGGATTAAAATATGGATCACTATATGCACCCCGAAAATTAAGAAAGATTTTAAAGACAAATGGAGGATTTGGAAAAAATTCAGATCTTGAAATAGACCCAAATAAAAAGGTAGAAACTGATAGAAGTGGTGATAATGAACATTCCCCCATAATTGGGTGGGCGTATGATGGAAACCCAATTTATGGTCCGTATGGTTATGTTACAAACATTGGTGGTGGTACTAAATTGATGACGAGTGGTTATAAACAGATAGTAACCATAGGAACTAATAGAAAAGATGGTCCAGATACTGATCTTTTTCCACCTGGTCTATTAGTTGAGGATTTTGAGTATCAAGGAACTGGTGATCTTGATGAGCATAACGGGAGATTTTGTGTAACTCCAGAATTTCCAAATGGAACTTATGCATATTTTTGCACCTTTAGTCCCGACATAAAAGGATCTAATACAAGATTTTCTGGATTTAAAGAACCAGTTTTTCCATATGTGATAGGAAACACATACTACTCAGAACCAGTTAGAGAGAATTTGAAGTATGATCTAAATCAACAATCACCAGAATTAAACAAATTGAATATTGTGAGAAATACATATCCATACAAATTTGGCAAGTCAAATAGTGTTTATGAGTATTGTATACAACCGCAGAACAAAACCGAAATAGAATGTAAAATTTCAAAAACATCTGTTGGATCAATAGATGCAGTAACTGTTCTCAATAAAGGAACTGGATATAAAATAGGTGATTCTGTTGTGGTCGATATGGCAAATACTGGATCCTCAATTCCAGTATCATTAGATGTTGGCTCTTTAATGGGCGTTGGAATTTCTTCAGTTAGTTACAAACAAACTAATTTTAATGATGTTAACATATCTTATTCTAGTAATGTTTTGACTGGAGTATGCACTCAACCTCATGAACTAAAAACGAACGACATTATTGAAATATATAACACTTCGTTAGAATACAAAACTTTTGAGGGATTTAATAAAATTTCAGTTCCAACAGTCTCATCTCAGTTACGTGTTTCTCTGGCAAATACTTCAGTTACGGGAATAACTACATCAATATATCTTAATTCTTCAGTATTGCCTTTTAATAATGTAAGTGATAATGTGGTTGGTATTGGATCTGAAGAATTTGAAGTATTGGATATTAATGAAAAAGAAAATTCTCTGTATGTCAAAAGATTATATAGAAATACAGTGGGATCATCTCACACTTCTGGGGAAAATGTTATTCTTAAAAGTAGATTATTTAAATGCTATACTGAAAAAGCATTATCTTCTACATTTTTAGATGATAAAATCAAAAAATTTAACTTTATACCCAAACAAACAGTCGGTGTTGGTACTGTGGGGATTTCTACATTTTTAACCTATATTTCTTTGGGGAATGTTGTTGATAGAGAAGTTAAACTACAGTCAATTTATGTACCAAATCATAGCCTAAAAACTGGAGAAAAATTATTATATTCATGCGATGAAGGTTCTTCAATAGGAGTATCAACTAATGTAGAGAATAATGTATTATTTAATTTACAAAATAATTCTATAGTTTATGCTATAAACTTTGGCAAAGATTTCGTTGGATTATCAACTTCTCCAATTGGCATCGGATCAGAAGGAAGTTTCATAGGCATTAATACATCACAAACTCCATATCCGCTTTATTTTAAAAATTTTGGATCTGGCGATAATCATTCTCTAGAAACTATTAAAACAATTTCAAAATGCAATGTCATAAAGCATGATGCAGTCTTTAATTGCTTAGATTCTCATTTATTGGAAGACGATGATAGACTACAAATTGATATTAAGTCAAAAATAGAACAAAAACATTATGAAGTTGAGTATAATAATCACATAAGAAAGTTAATTATAAATCCCAAACAGTTTACTGGATTGGATATTGATTTGGAAAATAATACTATTAATATACCAAATCATCAATTTAAAACTGGTGATGAAGTAGTTTACGAATCTTCTAGTGTAGCAAATCCTCTAAGAAATAATGAGATTTATTATGTTGTTAGAATTTCAGATAATTTTATAAAACTATTGGAGCATTATTATGATACTCAACTGTTTAATCCACAAAATATTAGTTTTACTAGTAATGGTGGAAATGCAACTACTCATAGGTTAAGTTTAGTTAATCCAAAATTAGATGTTTATAAGTATGAATCTGTAGGTTTTGGCGTTTCTCATCAAAGTTTAACTAATTTGGATTTGAAGTTCTTTAAGGATTCCGATTTTTCTACATCGTTTGATTCTACTGAAACTACAAGCGAGAGTGAAATATTGAGAGTTGGAAGACCTGGATTTGATTCCAATGCTTTGGTCACTTTAAAATTAAATAAAAATTATCCAACCATATTTTATTATCAATTAGTTCCTTCAAATGTTGAATTAATAAAAATAAACAAAGAATTTGACAAATTAAATATTTTACCAAATAGATATGTAAAAAATCCAAACACAAATAAAGTAGAAATAATAGAAAGTTCTTATAATAAAATTTTTAATATAAAAAAATTAACGGATAAAGAATTTTCTGTTAACTTAACTCAGATACCAGAAAAAAATTATTATAATTTTGATCAATTGTCGAGTAATAATTATTATGTTCTGTCTTCACAAACATATGAAGGCCCGATTCAAAATATTAATATTTTACAATATGGAAAAAATTTAAAGGCAACACCAAAATTTATTTCCATAAAGAGCAAAAATGGGTCAAATGCTGATCTATTAATCTCAGGCAAAAATATTGGAAAAATTAAGAAAGTAAATATTGGTACAATTGGATTTGAATTTAATTCAGATAAAACACTAAAACCAGTTGCAGATATCCCAACAGTTCTTCAATTAGATGAATTCTATAAACTACAATCAATAAATGTAAAATATGGAGGACAAAATTATTTGAGAGCACCGGATATCATTTTCTATAATAGAGAAACTGATGCTATTAATTCAGAAATAATTGCATTTGCGAATCTGGACGGATCTTCTGTTAGTTCTGTCACTCTTATAAATGGTGGTTTTGGATTATCCAAAACCAATATTACGCCAATATGTTTAAATAACGATAATGGCATTAATGTTATAAATGCTTCTTATAATACTACATCAGAAATAGCAACTCTTACATTACAAACACCATCTGAGGGATTTACTGCGAATAATTTCCCATTTGAGGTTGGTGATGTTGTTTTCGTTGAGGGTGTAAAAATTGTAGATGGAACTGGGTCAGGATATAACTCAAATAATTACAAATATTCTTATTTTACTATCGAGACAATAAATCCAAATGTGGGTGTTGCTGATCAAGCAACTATTTCTTATAAAATTGCTGGTATCACGACATGTGGATTATTTGACACTAGTTTTGGAAGAGTTGTAAAAGAATCCTTACTACCTCAATTTGAATTGAACTATATTGAAGGAAATGAATCTGAAGTTTTTCTTAAAAATGAAATTATTACTTTCCCACAAGGTTCAGCCTCTGTCCTGGAAAATTTTGGATGGGATGGAAATACATTAACTCTTAGAGTTAATAAGTTGGATGGAAAATTGAATGTAAATGATTTAATTAAAAGTAAATCCACAGGTGCTATAGCCAAGATTAAAAATGTTGATAGTTCTGAAGGTTTTTATCAAGTTTCTGAAATGTCTACCAATGCTAGAGGTAGTTTGAAGGAGACTGGAAAAACAGGAAATTCTTTCCAGAGACTGCATGACAACAATTACTATCAAAAATTCTCATATTCGATTAAATCAGAAGTTAACATTGCAGGGTGGGACGAGCAAGTAGATAGTTTAATTCATACTGCTGGTTATAAAAAGTTCAGTGATTTGAATGTTCTTTCATCTTCTCTGCCAAATGTTGCAGGATCTGCTTCAACTATAGTGAGTATCATCGATTTAAGTAGTATTCAAGATGTCGAAAGAATACCAGATTATGATTTAGTAACGGAGGATTATATTGGATCTTGTTCTCAGAATATATTCTTTAATGGCAAACAATTAACAGATTTCTTCAGATCCGAAAAGAACAGAGTGATTGTTATAGATGATGTGAGTGGTGAATTTAGAAGTAATGCAGATAATTTCGTTTACACTATTATAGATTCTTTCTATGGAAACACTGTTAGAAGTTGTAAATATATCATACAATTTTACGATCCAAGAAAAAAACAGTACGAATTAGCTGAATTTTTGCTAGTTCATAATAATTTTGATGTTTACATTAATGATTACACAGGAACATTTAATAATCTTCCTTTTGGAACTTTAAATGCTTTTGTTGAAAGAGGGTTTATTGAGGTTCGGTTTACTCCATTCGATCAAAACACAAATATTTACATAAAGGTGTATAGAATTGGTTTAAGAGATGATTTAACGACAAGTGATACTGTAGAAGTTGGATTTATTGATAGAATCTCAATATCACAAAATATTGTTTTAGAACCAAGTGTTCCGGTTCAAATAGTTGGTTTCGATTCAAACAAATATACTTCATTCAATTTTATAGCACAAGTTGGAACTGCAACTTCAAATTATTTAATACCTGTTGGTAGCAAAGATTATCTTTCGGTCGAAGGTAATATTTTAGTAGAACATGATAAAGATATCATTTATAGTGATTATGGTTCTGTTCATACATTTAGAGATTTGGGCGAATTTAATAGCATATTAAATCCAATAACAGGTAAAGTAGATATTAATTTCTCTTTAAATGTTGGTATAGCTACCACTACAGCATCTGTGCGTTTATATGCTGTTGGTGTAACTACAGAAACTATATCTGGATTTACAACTTATATAACTCCAAATCCGGATGATGGAAACGGTTCTGTTAAGGTTAGATCTTCATATATAGAAAATTCCGCATTTACTCAGATACCATCTCCAGAAGTTTTGATAGTATCAAATGATAAAAGAGAATATAGATCAGTTAAGTATTTTATCGAAGTAAAAAATGAAAACAATGATATTGGAACATTAACTTTGAATTGTATTCATGACGGAACAAACGCTTATGTTGGCAGATATGGTTATACTTATTTTGATGAGGATGTTCTTGGAGAGTTTGATGTTAAAATATTCAACGATGAATTAAGATTGATTCATATTCCTCCATATAATATTCAGACAAAAGTCAAAGTATACTCCGAAGAATTTGAAATTGGAAATGGTATTGGATATACGACATTTGGTAGTACCGACATTTTAGTTGGAGATTATGTATATGAAGATAGAATTAATAGATATAGATACTCGTTTGCACTAAAGCATAACACGGATAGCATTTTTTCAAAAAAAATAGAACCAGTAGGTGTGGCTACTACATCTTCAAACATAACATTCTTTAAAGAAAGTGGTGAAGCTGATGATCATTTCTTTGTGACCGGGGAGGAATTAAAATATAGTTATGCTGGTATATCAACCGAAAGAATTAGTATAACACCAATTTCTGTTGCTGGAATAGGAAATACTGATAAACTGCCAGATACTGTGTTTGCAATAAAAGATACTGAAAATACTATAAGATTGGCAAAATCTAAGAGTGATGCTTTATCCGGAATAGCTTTGACTATAACTGATGTTTATTTGTCGAATGATCCTATAGAAGAAAGGCAATCTTTAGATGCAATAGAACCAAATAAGAGAACAATAATTCAAATTGATAATATTATCCAACAACCATTAACTTGGACGAACATTTCATACTCATTGAATGAAACTATAGGTGGAGGAACTACAACCTTTAGTTTAAGTGGTATTACTTCTATAATAAATGGAGATATTGTTAAAATTGATGATGAATATATGTATGTTGAAGGAACTAATTTCCCAAGAGTCAATGATATTATCGTAAGACGCGGATGGATGGGTACAAATCTAAACTTTGACTCATTCCATGGAATTGGTTCCACAGTTAGATTGTACAAAGGAGACTATAACATAGTTAAAGATATTATTTACTTTAAAGACGCTCCGTATGGTTCAAATACAGTAGGATCCGATTTCTTATCCAAATCTAACATAAGAGCAAATTCATCTTTCCAAGGAAGATTCTTCCAAAAATCTTCTTATGATAATAATGTAATATTTGATGATATTTCAACGCAATTTACAGGGATAGGTAGAACATTTGTATTGTCTGTTGAGGGTAAACCCATTTCTGGAATTGCATTGTCAGAATCTAATAGTGTTGTTTTACTCAATAATATTTTCCAAAAACCGAGTGTCGATTATGAGGTTGATGAGATTGTTGGCGTTTCTACCAATATTATTTTTAATGGTAGAACTGATGTTTTAACTGGAAATAGAATTATAAGTCAACTTGATGTTAATAAAAATGATATACCTAGAGGAGGAATTATTATTTCCGTAGGTTCTTCTCAAGGTTATGGTTATCAACCACTTATAAAAGCTTCTGGTATTGCAACAGTAAGTGTTGCTGGGACTATTTTGGGGGTTAATATTGGCACATCTTACTATTCCCCTGGAGCCGGGTATACTAACTACACATTCCCAGGTTCTGGTTACACTCAACAAATAGTTGCAATACAATTCGATGATCCAGAAAATAATGGAAATGGAGCTTCTGGATATGGTGTGATTAATTCTGGTATAGTTACTAATGTTATTATCACTTCTGGTGGGATTGGATATACAACAACAAATCCACCAAAAGTTACTTTCGACTCGCCAATTGGATATATTAATCTTCCCCTAACAGGAAGTTCAACTGGCATTGGAGCATCTGTTTCTGTCGTTGTTGGTCAGGGTTCTAGTGTTATTGATTTTAATATTGTGAATAATGGATATAATTATAAAATTGGTGATGTCTTGACTCCTGTTGGAATACCAACAAATCAAAATTTACCTTCATTTGAACCATTTGAAATTATTGTCACTAATGTTTGGTATGATAAGTTTTCTTCTTGGAATGTTGGTAATCTTGAGTTATTGGTGGATATTTCTCCTAAATTTGATGGCATACGAAGATCTTTTGCACTCGAAAGACAGGGAGATGTTGGCGTTGAACCACTCAGTATTGAAAAAGGTGACTATGGCGCTATTGATTTGGCATCTAATTTACTTGTTCTTTTAGATGGTGTTTTACAACAACCCAGAAAAGACTATAATTTTAATGGAGGAACTGTTATAACATTTACAGAACCACCAAGAAAAACATATTCATGCTTAATTTTCTTCTATAGGGGAGAACCTGGAGATACAGTTTTCCAAGATATTGACCCACCAATTGAAGTTGGTGATGAATTGCAATTGTATAAAGCAGGAACACAACTATTCCAAGAAAAGGAAGATAAGAGAACAGTTGTTGGTATTAATTCGTCAAATTCCGCCAAAACAAGTGTTTATTGTGGATTGGGTCAATCGAAAGATGAATCTACATTGAGGCCTGTTCATCTAATACGACAGAAAAAAGATATCTATAATTTAGGAGAATATGAATCTAAAAAGAGATTGATATCTGAACCGAACATAAGACCAACTTCTAATTTAATAAGATCAATAACTGCATCAGATGCAGTATTGTATTTGGATTCAATATCAGAAAATTTTAATTATGATTTAAGACCATCAAACGGAGTAAAAATAATTTCGCAAGATAATGATTTTGAAGTTGATTATATTAATAATATTTCCGTTTCCGGTGGATATGGCGTAATAGTTGGTGTGGGAACTAGTTCTACCGGAATTAATACAACTACTCCAATGGTTGAGTTTACTTTAATTAAAACTGAAGAAATTGGTACGATTTCTTCAGGTATAGAATCTGGTGTTTATTTTACAGTATCAAATTCAAATGTTGGAACTGGATTAACTTCAATAGAAATTGAAGATGGATCTCAAAAGATTATTGGCATTGGGACAACATTTATGGATAATATATATAAAGTTGATAACTTAGTTGATACTGGAACACAAGTTAAAGTTTATTGTAATGTTTTAAGTATTTCCGGCATATCATCTTATCCAATAAACGGACTGGCCACGAATGGTCAATATTTTGGCAACTATAGTTGGGGAAGAATACAGGGTTCTAGATCATTCACTCCAAAGGCATTTGCATCTTATGCAAATGAGGGGATAGTCGGAATATCTTCTTCTCCTGTTGTAACTAGAGTATTGCCATTTAAGGTTGATGTTTAAAGATAAATAAAAAAAAAAGTTTTAAAAAATGTCTGCCATTTTAACTGATCAATTTAGAGTAATTAGAGCTTCAGATTTTGTTGCTTCTATTGGATCTACTGCAAATACTTATTATGCATTTTTGGGAATGCCCTATACTGATGAGTATCAATTAGACTGGTCTTTAAATATTCCAGATCCTGTAGATAGTTTTGAGCAGGAATATTCTTATTCCGGAAATATGATATCATTATCCAAAATTAACCCATTTGATGTTAGGCAAATTATTCCAAAATATCAGTGGATATCAGGACAAAGTTATGAAATGTACAGACATGATTATAGTAGAAACAATCTATCACCTTTTACTAGGTCAACAAGATTGTACGATTCTAGATTTTATGTTGTAAACAAAGATTATAATGTTTACATATGTTTTCAGAATGGAACAGATCCAGAAAATCCTAACGGAAGACCATCAATTAATGAGCCAACGCATACAACACCAACTCCACAAATTGCTGGTGATGGAAGTGACAGATATATTTGGAAATTTCTTTACAGAATTAATCCTCAAGATATTATAAAATTTGATTCTACTGATTTTATTCCAGTACCACTAGACTGGCAAAATAATCCCGATGTTAGGGAAGTTAGAGAATTTTCTTCTAATGGTTCAATTGAAATTGTTACAATTAAAAATGCTGGATTTGGTTATGGGTCTGCAAACACATATAATAATATTCCAATTCTTGGTGATGGTGACAATGGTAGGGTGTCAATTTCAGTTGCTGCCGATGGAAAAATATCTAATATTGTTGTGACTAATAGGGGATCCAATTATACATTTGGAACTATAGATATTTCCGAATACATTCCACATACGGGAATTGGAACTACGACTTTGGCGCAGTTTGATGTTATTATTCCGCCAAAAGGTGGCCATGGAAAAAATATTTACAGGGAGTTGGGAGCAACGCGAGTACTTCTTTATACTAGATTTGAAAATGTTCTCGCAGAAAATCCCGATTTAATAGCATCAAATAGTTTTGCTAGACTTGGAATTGTTAGAGAACCAAAAGTTTATGGAAGTAGTTCAAACTTCACTGAAAAAACTGGATCTGCTTTGTATGCTATTAAATTAACCGGAGTTGGAGCTTCAACTGCATCATTTGTTGATGATGAGATAGTGTTTCAAACTATTGGGATAGGTTCTACAGCAGTAGGAAGGGTCGCCAGTTATGATAACACAACTCAAGTTTTAAAAATTTGGCAAGATAAAAACCTAAATCTTTCTCAACCTAAAGGAGGACCCCTTTCTCCAGCATATGGAATATCTCCAAGATATGGATACAAAAAACAAATTTTTAGTGGAAACATTGGAGTGGGTGCGAGTGCTTTAATTTCTCAACCCGACAATCCATCGCCTTTAGGTTTGTCTATTGATACTGCATTTAATGGCAATACAACAGTAATAAATAGTAGGACATATAAACTTGGTCAAAACTTTGTTAATGGTGTGGCTACTCCAGAAATCGAACCAAATTCTGGAGATATTGTGTATATTGACAATAGGGATACAATACCAAGGTCTCAAAGTCAAAAAGAAGACGTTAAAATCATCTTAGAGTTCTAAAGATATGCCTCAACAAACTAATCTTAATGTTTCCCCTTATTTTGATGATTATGATGAGTCTAAAGACTTTCATAAAGTTCTTTTCAAACCAGGGCAACCTGTTCAAGCAAGAGAATTAACAACTCTTCAATCAATTTTACAGAATCAAGTAGAAAAATTTGGTTCTCACTTTTTCAAAGAAGGATCTATGGTCATACCTGGATCCATTGGAGTTGACTTTGAATATTATGGCGTAAAAATTGATTCTACTTTTTTTGGCGTTCCTGTAACATCTTACTTGGAAAAATTAATTGATGTTGAAATAACAGGAGCAACTTCTGGTGTTGTTGCGAAAGTTGTTAAGGTTTTAGACTTTACAAGATCTGAACAAAGTGTCAACACTTTATATGTAAAATATCTTAAATCAAATCCTTCAACAGGAGAGCAATTTTTTATTAATGGGGAACCATTGATAACATCTTCAAATATAATATATGGTTCCACTTTAATTAAATCAGGTACTACATTTGCAAACACAGTAGCATCAGATGCAGCATTCAAGGCTTCTGCTGCGACAATTAATGATGGGGTCTATTATACAAGGGGTTATTTTGTCAATGTAAGGAAACAAACAATAATTTTAGATCAGTATAGCAATCAACCATCCGCAAGAGTTGGATTAATAGTTGATGAAAACATTATTACTTCATTTGATGATGATTCTTTAAATGACAATGCTCAAGGATTTTCAAACTATACAGCACCAGGTGCTGATAGACTTAAAATATCTTTAGTTTTATTTAAAAAGAAAATTGATGATTTTAACGATCAAAATTTTATTGAATTGGTTAGATTAAAAAATGGTTCAATTGAAAAATTTGTAGATCGTTCCCAATATAATCTAATAAGAAATGAACTTGCCAGAAGAACTTACGATGAATCTGGCGATTATTCAATTAAACCATTTGAAGTATTTCCCAAAGAAACTCTTAATAACTTAACTGGTAATGAAGGATTATTTTTGCCAAGCCAAAGGACTCCTAGCGGAAATATACCATCGGATAATCTCTTAACATATCAAGTGATGCCAGGTAAGGCATATGTTAGAGGATATGATATAGAAACTATTTCACCAGAATTTATTGATGTTAAAAAACCAAGAACAACAGTAGGTATACCAACAAATTCAGTTTATATTGATAATGGAACAGTACTTAAAGTCAATAATGTATTTGGATGGCCAAAAGTTGGGTATGAAAATTCAACTACTGTTGATTTGAGAAATGTTAGAAGAAATTTGACCTCTGGATTTAACCAATCAGGTGTTACCACTGTTGGTACAGCTAGGGTTTACGATTTCATATCTGAGGATCAATATTCAAATGCAACCACAGAGTTTAATCTATATTTATATGATATACAAACATTTACAACTATTGGGATTAATACTTTAGGGTCAACCGGATTGAGTATTCCTGCGTATATTCAGGGATCTTCTAGTGGTGCGAGTGGTCATTTAAAATACAACGCTGCTGCGGGAAATACGGTATTAACATTAACAAATACGACTGGAAAATTTATAAAGAATGAAAATTTAATTGTAAATGGCGTAAAACAAAATTTCTTAACAACATCAGTTTATGATTATGGGATTTCTGATATTAAATCAGTTTTTCAGAATGCGGCATCTGTTGGATTGCAGACTTCATTTAATGCTGATGCAATTCTTGATTCCGCTCTAAATTTAACTGTAACCGGTTCTGATTTTGTAATTACTGGCGAAACAAGTGGTTCTTCAACCGTTGGTGTCATTACAGCATCAAACGCAAGTTTCAATAACTTAGTAAGAATTGATGACATTATTGCATATGCAAAACCATCACAGAACATACTTACATTCAATAGAGTAACTTCTATAGATTCTGCTGCTAGAAAAATATCTATTGCTGGAATCACAACTATTTCAAGTATTTGTGATGGTGCCGTTTCTACATCAACAGTTGATACTTCAAATGTTTTTGTATTGAGACCTTCCCTCGAACTCAAAAACTTCGGGTCTTTCTTTAACCCCCTCAAGTACCCAAATATATCTTCTGTTGATGTTTCACTCGGTGACATTGAAATTACATATCAATTTACTGGTATTAATGCCTCCACAGGAGCATTTAGTATCGACTTAGATTCTGTAGCAGATTTTCAAGATAAACCAAGCGTATTCTGGAAATCTTTTTCTGTAAATAATTACAGATTAGTTAATTCTAATGGAACAATTATCCCATTAAGATCTGGAAATATACAGATTATAGGTAGAGTTTTATATGTCAGGGATATAAACCTTATTGGTACAGGAACATCTAATTCAGTTTTTACTTGTATTCTTGACAAAAAGTCAATCAAATCAAAAACAAAATTATTCAATTCAATACAAGATTTAGTAATATCAAGGTCAAAATATATTCAATCTGGAATTGGAACAACTACACTTAATAATGGTCTCGAATATTCTGCAGTTTACGGTACTAGAGTAGAAGATGATGAAATTTGTTTGAATACAACTGATGTTTTTAGGGTTTATGGTGTATATGAATCCTCAAATACTGATAATCCCGTTTTACCTACTATTACTATTGCAGAAATTACCAGTCCGTCTACAACCAATTCCGAATTTGTAGTTGGAGAAACTCTAAGATCTTTTACAACATCTGCAAAGGCTTTAGTAGTAAGTAAAATTGGTAATGACAAACTTGAAATTCAATATTTAAATGAAACCGAATTTTCTCCATCAGAACAATTAGTTTCGTTTACTTCAGGAATTACTGCAAGATGCACTGGAGTTATTTTGGGAGATAAAAATGTAATTTCGGATTATTATTTTGATAATGGAATTAGACCAGAATATTATGATTATTCTAGACTAATAAAGTCCACAAAGACTATTGAACCGAAAAGAAAACTAAGAGTCATTTGCCAAAAGTACAGTATTCCGACTGGAGATACTGGAGACTTTTTTACTGTTAATAGTTACCCAGCAGACAATTATCAATCGATATCATTAATTCCATATAGAAATGGATACAAGAGAAACAGCGATGGTATTGACATTAGACCTAGAGTTAAAGATTATTCTTTATCTAGTACTAGGTCTCCATTTGAATTTGACGGTAAGAATTTTGCAGAAACTAAAGAAAATTCAGAATTTGTTCTAACACCAAATACTTCTGTAGAAATTGCTTATAATTTTTATGTTGGTAGGATAGATAAAATTTATTTAAATAGGGATGGAAAATTCTTTGTTTCTGAAGGAACACCAGCAATTGAACCCAAATTACCAGCAAATGAAGATTCTGCTTTAGAAATTGGTACAGTTTATTTGCCGCCATATGTTTATAATGCTAGAGAAGTTAAGTTTGTAAGAACTGACAGTAAGCGTTATACGATGAAAGATATCTCTAAACTTGAGAGTAGAATTTCTAATGTTGAATTTTACACATCTCTTTCTCTTTTGGAGAGCGATACAAATTCATTGGTAATTAAAGATCCGGCAACAGGATTAGATAGATTTAAATCTGGATTTTTTGTTGATAATTTTAAATCACTATCTTTGGTCAATACTCTTGAACCAAATTGGGGATGCTCTATTGATACGGTTGCTGGTGAGGCAAGGCCTCTTCACCATACGCCGGCAATTGATTTGCAATTAGGATCAAGTGCGATACCTGGGGTAACTTCATCTGTAGATGAAAATCAAGATTTAGCTTTCGTCACTGATTTAGGAAATCCAAATGTAAGAAAGACCGGTGATTTGTTAACTCTAAATTATACAGAAGTTGAATTTCAATCTCAACTATTTGCAACCAGAACGGAAAATGTAAACCCATTTAATATTGTTAATTGGTCTGGAAGCATTGAAATGCAACCAGCATCGGATGTTTGGATCGAAACAAGCGCACCGACAGTTAATAATGTATCCTTTGAAGGTTCATATCAAGCATTTATGGATCTTTATCCACCGGAAGCGGATGGATGGAGTGCTATTCAATGGAATGCTTGGGAGGAAAACTTTGCCGGAAGAACTGAAGACACTAGACCTTTAGGTGGAGCAGTTGTACTGAATGAAACATCCGCAACTAGCAATTGGGAATTAGGTAGATTTGATGACACTAGAATTCACATTAGTTCTAATGGCGCAGCCGCTGCTATAAAAGCTGGAGATATTACTGCGGCTAATACTATTATTAATAGTCTTAATGCGCAGGGAACTACATCAAATCTCACTAGCAGCGAAAACTTCATAAAACCAGGTGCAGTAACTCCAGGATTTTTTGGAACTGAAGAGTCAGGAGCTGGTTGGCAACAACTAAAGAGAACAACAACAAAAACAACACAAAGTGGTCAAGCAACAGAAGTTACTGTCAATAGACCATTTACGAGGAGTGGTGTTTCATTTAAAGTTTCTGAAAGTATTGACACACAAAGTTTAGGTTCTAAGGTTGTAAGTAGAGAAGTTATTCCTAATTTGAGAATTCGCAATATTGAATTTACTGCAAGAAGGTTGAAACCAAGTTCGACAATGTATGCATTTTTTGATGGTGTTAATGTAAATGGTTATGTTATTCCAAAATTAATTGAAATACAAATGGTTGATGGAATTTTCCAACCTGGCGAAAGAGTTGTTGGATTTATGCCTGGTGATAATACTTCATTAGTGGGTGATGGGGTAAATCCAAGGATTTTATTTAGACTTGCAAACGCAAATCATAAGTATGGCCCATATAATGACCCAACTGAAACTTACACAACAAACCCATATGACGGAACAACCCAAGTAGAAACAACTTATTCCGTATCATCAACTCTTCTTAATGTTGACACTTATTCCTTGTCTGATATTACATCAAATAGTCTAGGGTGGATTGCACCAAATCAAATTTTGGTTGGTTTAACCAGTAAAGCGCAAGCTAGAATTACTTCTGTTCGACTAGTAACGGATCAATCTGGATCATTAAAAGGTTGTCTCTTTATTCCAGACTCAACAACTCCAACTAATCCCAAATTTGCAACAGGTACTAAAACATTTAAATTGACCGATAGCGTTACCAATTCTTTAATTGGTGGCCAAACGAATTCTTCAGCTGAAGTAGCATGGTTTGCTTCTGGACAATTGGATAATCTTCAAGAAGATGTTGTTAGCATTAGAAATGCTAGGGTTGAGAAAAAAGACCATAATGATAAAAAAGTTGAAACTGAAAGAAGGCAAGAATTTAGAGTTACTGAAAATACTGTAAAAGAAGATGAAGTAAAATGGGTTGATCCTCTTTGCCAGTCATTTGTTACTGGAAATGGAAGTGGAATATTTGTGACAAGTATGGAAGTATTTTTTAGAACAAAATCTTCATCAATTCCAATTACTTGCCAAATAAGAAGTCTAGTTGCAGGTAATCCAACGCAAAAGATTCCAGAATTTGGAGAAGTGACTTTAGATCCAAAAGATGTTTTTGTTTCTGAAGATGGTTCCATTTCCACAAAATTCACTTTCCCATCTCCAGTTTACTTGCCAGCAAATCAAGAATATGGATTGACATTATTATCAAATTCTGATGAGTATAATGTTTTTATTGCAAGAATGGGCGAAATCGATGTTAGAACAGTAAACAATGATGAAAGTGGACAAATAATCGTATCGCAGCAGCCATCTGCTGGAGTTCTGTTTAAGTCACAAAATGGATCAACTTGGACAGCGAATCAATATGAAGATTTAAAATATATCATCAATAAAGCAAAATTTGTAACTGATACTGGAACAGTTAGATTCTATAGCCCTATTTTGAGCGAATCTAATAATTTAATTAGAAGATTGCGCAATAATCCAGTAATAATGAATTCAAAACAATTAAAAATTGGCATTTCTACCATAATATCAAATGACGATTTGGCAAACATACCAATTGGAATAGCAATAACTCAATCTGGATTTAGTGGAAGATTGGTTGGTTTAGGTGGAACTATAAAGCAAAGCGATCAGGGAATTATTGTTAATGATGTTGGAATTGGAATTACTCCACTTTCTGGGTCTTTTACTTACAATAATGTATATGTCACTTCAGAAACTGGATTAAATGCAAGATGCCAAATTACCGTTCAAGATGGCAAAATAGTTTCAACTGGTGTTACTGTTACTTCTGGTGGAAATGGATATCAAATAGGGCAAAGACTTTCAATAGCATCAACATCTTTTGCGCAAATAGGTAATGAAACTCCAATATTATCTGTTGGAATGTTAGAAAATGGTAGAAATGTTATGTTTGTTGATAATGTTCAGGGATCATTTAATCAAACATCAGTAATACAATATGTAAACAGTTCTGGCGTTGCAGTGACATTTGTAAATCAAACACCCAATACTTTCAGTATTTTCCCAGATAATTCTAAGGATGGACTGCATATGAATGTAAAATATTATGGACACGCTATGCATTCTGCGAATAACATTGTTGAAATATCCAATTTAAAACCAGACGCAACTCCAGTTTTAACTCTTCTACAACCACTATCCAACGCATCAACAGATATAATTGTAACATCTATTGGCAATACTTCTATACTTGAAAATTTCTCCACATACGAAAACATATCAGTTGGTTCAACAACTCCAGGATATGTCCAAATTGGTTCTGAAATTATTAAATATACTGGAATTAATAATAGTGGAACAGGATTAAATGGTGTTGTGAGGGGTCAATTCAATACAATACCGACAGCACATAATATCAACGATAAAGTTTTAAAATATGAACTAAATGGCGTATCTTTGGCTAGATTGAACACAACATTTAATTTTAATGAAGTTACTATACCAAATAAAGACGCCAGAGATCTCGATAGCTTCTATGTAAGAGTTAATACTCAGAGTCAAACTTCAGGATCAACTGTAATCCTTACAGACAGAACAGGGACTGGTTCATTGCCAGCTTTGTATTTCCGAGAAACTAAGAATGATGGTGGAACTAATGTCAAAGCATCTAAAAATATTCAGTTTGAATCTGTGCATCCAAATGTGCAAACATTTACACCAGCAGATACTTTCATAAGAGCAGCATTGAGAACTATTACTGCAACAAGTATTGGATCTGTCCAGAATGAAAATGTTTCTGAAGAAGAATCTTTTAGAGATACTGGATTTGAACCGATTGTTTTAAACGAAAATAATAAGTTTAATTCACCCAGATTAATAGCTTCTAGAGCAAATGAACTAGAATATTTGGATAATTTGCCTGGAAATAGATCTATGACATTGGAATTGAACTTAAATACAACGCAGGAAGATATATCTCCAGTAGTTGACTTGAATAGAGTAAGTGCGATACTGACATCAAATAGGATCAATAATCCTGTGAATGATTTTGCCACAAATGGCGATATAATGTCTCCATTTGACGATCCACATGCTGCAATCTATATAACTAAACCAATTTCCGTAGAAAATCCAGCAACTTCTTTAAAAGTGATGTTTGCTGCAAATAAACCAACTGGTTGTGATATCAGAGCACTTTATAAGATTTATAGAAATGATGGCCCAGCGAATCCAGATTATGAATTATTCCCAGGATATTCGAATTTAAATAGCAGCATGGAAATTATTGATCCCAGTAAAAATAATGGTTCAAGTGACAAATTTATTGCAACTACAACCTTAGATAATCAATTCGTGGATCATGAATTTACAATAAATAATTTACCTGAATTCAAAGCATATGCTATTAAGTTGATATTCACATCAACTAATCAGGCAAATGTTCCAAGAATTCGTGACTTTAGAGTGATAGCATTAGCATAGAATGAATAATTATATTCCCGTCGAAGGAAAGAGGAATCTTTATAGAGATTCCTCTTCAAATAGTATAGTTAATACAGATTCATCTGCATATAATGCGTATATGCAGATGAAAAATCAAAAATTAAAAGAACAAAATGAAATCAATACCCTAAAAGAAGAAGTTAATACTATAAAAGATGATTTGAGTGAAATCAAAACTTTATTAAAAACTATTATAGAAAATAAGCAGCATGGATCCTGACAAAGTTTCTTTAGAAAGTATATCTAAATCATTTGAATATGAAAAAATTTCTAGAGATCTCGATAAAATTGAAGATATTGAAGTATTAAGAGATTTTGCAAAATGTTATGCAAAACTTTACTATAAACAGCAAGAAGTTCTCGCTAATCTTGTAACATAAATATTTTGAAAGGTTTATGCAAATAAATGGCGCAACCAACAACTAGACAAGAGTTAATAGATTATTGTAAAAGAAAACTGGGTGCGCCAGTTTTAGAAATTAATGTAGCTGATGAACAAATTGAAGATTTAGTTGATGATGCAATTCAACTTTTTCAAGAAAGACATTTTGATGGTGTTATTCAAACTTATTACAAATACAAAGTAACTCAACAAGATATTAACAGAGCAAGAGGAAAGGTTGGAGTAGGAACTACATCTGCCACATCAAATATTTCAGGATCTCCGACGAATTTTGGATTTGAAGAAAATCAAAATTATATTCAAATTCCACCCAATATTATCGGAGTAAATAAAATATTCCAATATGATGGAACAAATAGTGTTTCGAGCGGAATGTTTAGTATTAAATATCAATTATTTCTAAATGATCTTTATTATTGGGGATCACTTGAATTACTAACTTATAGCATGACTAAGAGATACCTTGAAGATATTGATTTTCTGTTAAACCCTCAAAAACAAATAAGATTTAATAAGAGGCAAGATAGATTGTACATGGATGTGGATTGGTCTGCAATTAGAGCAGACCAATATCTTGTCATTGATTGCTATTCGACTTTAGATCCGAATGATTACTCTAGAGTTTGGAATGATTCGTTCTTAAAACCCTACTTGACATCTTTGATAAAAAGGCAATGGGGGCAAAATTTATTGAAATTTAGAGGAATGAAACTTCCAGGTGGAGTTGAGTTTAATGGAAGAGAAATATATGAAGATGCTCAAAGAGAGATAGATCAAATTATGGAGAAAATGATGAGCACATATGAATTACCACCGTTTGATATGATCGGATAATCGCATGTTAAATCCCTTTTTTCTTAACGGTTCAAAATCTGAACAAAATCTTTTGCAAGATTTGGTAAATGAATCTATAAGAATGCATGGCGTAGAAGTACACTATTTGCCCCAATCTTTTATTGGTGAAAAAAGTATAATTAGAGAAATAGTTGCATCTAGATTTGAGCAGGCAATTCCTTTAGAAGCTTATGTCGTAAGTTATGATGGATGGGAAGGACAAGGTGATACTTTGTCAAAATTTGGTATAGAAACAAAGGATGAATTGATTTTATCAATCTCCCAAGAAAGATATGAGACTTATGTTCAACCTTTATTGTCCGGAAAGACCAACCTAAAGTTGATATCAAGACCAAAAGAGGGTGATTTAATTTATTTTCCTCTTGGTGATAGGTTATTTGAAATTAAGTATGTAAAAAGAGATGATCCTTTTTATCAACTTCAAAAAAATTACACATATGAATTAACTTGCGAACTCTTCCGTTATGAAGACGAAGTTATTCAAACTAATGTATCAGAAATTAATGATGAAGTTGAGGATGTTGGATTTATTGCAACAATGTCTTTAATTGGAATCGGAACAACTGCTACAGCAACTCTCGGAATTACTACAAATACTGGTTCAGTAAGATTTATAAATGTGTTAGCAAGAGGTTCTGATTACAGAACCCCACCAACAATAAGAATATCCCCACCACAAGTTTCTGGTGGGACTACAGCAACAGCAGTCGCAATAACAAGTACAAGTAATTCAATTAATTACTACTATATTGATAGAATTTTAATAACAAACCCTGGTAGTGGTTATTTAAAGGCCCCATCAATATCAATAGTTAGTAATATAGGTTCAGGAGCTATAGCAACTGTAGGAATATCCACTTTTGGTGCGATAACGAACATCAGTATCGCAAATAGTGGTGGATCTTATGTAAACCCACCGACTGTTAGTTTTTCTGCAAATCCAAATTCTTCAATATATGGAAACCCATTGGCAGAATCCGTATTAAATGCCAATGGCAATGTTGTTGGAGTTAGATTCAAAAATACTGGAGAAGGATTTCCATATGCTCCAACAATATCATTTTCGGCACCAGAAAGTGCAACTACATTAGTTGATAATGGATTTGTATTAAATGAAGTTGTGACCGGATATACATCTGGAGCAACTGCAAAGGTCAAGACTTGGAATGCAGTAACAAAAGAACTTAAAATATCTAATATATCTGGAAGATTTATTGAAGGAGAAAAAATAACCGGAAGTAATGGAAGTATTTTTATACTAGATAATATAACACAATTTGATGAATCAAATCCATTTGCAGATAATAAAACTATTGAATCAGAGGCAGATTTGATTATAGATTTTTCAGAAAAAAACCCATTTGGTGAGGTATAGTTAAATGTTAGGAACTTATTTTTATAACGAAATTATTAGAAAAACAATTGTTGCTTTCGGAACAATTTTTAATGATATTGATATCAAGAGAAAAGATAACTCAACAAATGTAGTTAGTTCGATTAAAGTGCCTCTTGCTTATGGATCAATTGATAAATTTTTAGCAAAGATTCAGCAACAACCAGATATTGAAAGTAAAAAGGGTATAACTTTGCCACGAATGGCATTTGAAATGACCTCTCTTCAGTACGATTCTTCAAGAAAACTTTCCGTAACCAAAGAATTTAAGGCTTTAGATAAAAGTTCTGGGAAAGAACTGAATAAAGTCTTCATGCCAGTCCCTTATAATATTGGATTTGAACTTAGTATTATGAGCAAAACAAATGAGGATGCTCTTCAAATAGTAGAACAAATACTTCCTTATTTTCAACCATCATACAATATTACAGTATTTTTGATACAACAAATTGGTGAGAAAAAGGATATTCCTATTGTTTTGGAAAATATCTCTATGAGAGATGATTACGAAGGTAATTTTAATTCAAGAAGAACATTAATTTATACTTTAAATTTTACAGCTAAAACATATCTTTATGGGCCAATTCCAACTTCAACTCCAGGAATTATCAAAAAAGTTCAAGTCGATTATCACACCGACACTGAAAGAAATTATCCAAGATCAGTTCGTTATACTGCCACAGCAACAGCAGTTGAACCTTATGCAAATAATATGATCGCAAAATTAACTCATGATCTGGAAGAAAATTCAACAACAATAGCAGTAGATACTATTGCATCTATTTCTGTTGGATCTAGATTATTTGTAAATGGTGAGGTAATGGAAGCAATTTCAATAACAGGGAATAATGTAAAAGTATCTAGAGGAACATCTGGAACATCAATTACTGAACATCTGAATGGATCAGACATTTACTTACTTACACAATCTGATGATAACTTAATAGAAGATGGTGATGATTTTGGATTTAGTGGGGAAACTGATTTCTTTAATGATGGGTTAATTTATAATTCGGTAACTGATACTGATGTTGATCCCTCAACTTTAACATAAAATGACTATGACAAAAAATTTTGAAGACCTAGACAAAGCATTGGACATTGAATCTCAAATTGTTGAGTCTTCAAGTGAACTTGCAAAAATGGAATTGCCGGTTGTAGATGATTCTAATAAAGATATTAGAAAGGACTATGAGTACACAAGAGGTAATTTGTATTCTCTTATAGAAAAAGGACAAGAGGCAATTAATGGTATTCTTGAATTAGCTCAAGAAACAGATCAACCAAGAGCTTATGAAGTTGCTGGACAATTAATAAAAAGTGTTGCTGATGCTACAGACAAATTATTAGACCTTCAAAAGAAATTAAAAGATATTGAAGAAACTAAAGATGGAAAATCAACTACAAATGTCACCAATGCATTGTTTGTTGGATCAACAGCAGAGTTATCTAAGTTATTAAAACAGACAAAAGCAGAATAATAAATATAAAAGAGTTGAGCAAATTGCAAGAAAACATCGCCTTGATGTATCTTTCATTCAAAAACAACTTGATATGGGCGAGCCTATTGAACATGAACACACAAAAGATCATGAACTCGCTAGAGATATTGCACTTCAACACCTGGACGAAATCCCAGACTATTATACTCGCTTAAAGAAAATGGAAGCATCTGCTAAAAAAGAACATAAGAAGTTTAAAGATGTGACTGAAGAAGGCCTAACTGATTGGTTTAGAAGTAAATCAAAAGAGGGTATACGTGGTTGGGTTAATGTAGTTACTGGTGGAACTTGTGCAAGTGATGAACCAGGTGAAGGTGTGCCTAAATGTGTTTCTTCTGAAAAAAGAGCAAGTATGACACAGGCAGAACGACTTTCTGCAGCAAGAAGAAAAAAAGCAGCAGATCCTGGTCAGCAACAAAAATCAGGTGCTGCAAAACCAACTTATGTTCCAACAGATAAACCCAAAAAAATGAAAGAAGAAATGGATCTCCAAGAAGTAAAAGACAAACCAGGTAAAGGTAGTGGCACTAAAGATGCTTGCTATCATAAGGTAAAGTCACGCTACAGCGTATGGCCAAGTGCATATGCATCTGGAGCACTTGTGAAGTGTCGTAAAGTTGGTGCAGACAACTGGGGAACCAAGTCAGAAGAAATAACATTAGATCAAATA
>Ga0194116_10001489_pt1 | contig 33271 bp, 39 predicted proteins | sample TA2MahsurfametaG_4_FD_148617 | JGI IMG/M metagenome (GOLD analysis project Ga0194116, IMG submission 148617) | Freshwater microbial communities from Lake Tanganyika, Tanzania - TA2015008 Mahale S9 surface | ecosystem: Environmental > Aquatic > Freshwater > Lake | place: Tanzania: Lake... | reverse complement strand
CGCCGCAGTTGATCGCCAGATAGAGCGGCTGGCCATCGCTGTTGAGGCTGGGGGCCACGTAGCTGCCGCCCATGGGCTGCCAGTTGGCCCAATCCACCTGCAGGGGGCCGTAGTTGCGCCAATCGGGTGATGAAGGCTTGCCGGGCTTCGCTGCTGCGGTGGTGGCAGCGGGCTTGGTCGCTGGCACCGGTTTGGCGGCCACTGGTTGTGCAGCGGGCTTCGGCTCGGGCTTGGGTTCTGCTTTGGGTTGCGGCTGTGCCGCTGCAACGGGCTTCGGTTCCGGTTTGGGCTCCGCCTTCACGGCCGCGGTGACGACCGGCTGAGCAGTGGGCTGGGCAGAGGGTTTCGGTGTGGGCTGAGCCGCCACAGGTTGGGCTTGGGGTGCAGGCTTGGCCGCTAGCGGCGGGGCCGGCTTGGCAGCAGGTTTGGACGCCGGCTTTGCAGCAACGGTCTGCGGCTTGGCGGCGGGTTTCGCCGCTGGCTTGGCGGCTGGCTTGGGCGTACCGCGCAGCTTGAGGGTGCGGCCCACGTCCACTTGGTTGGGATCGCTGATGTTGTTGATGGCGATCAGCGACTGGGTGGAGACGCCGTAGCGCTGGGCGATCACCGAGAGGCTTTCGCCGCTTTGCACCTTGTGCTGGGTGGCGTTTTTGTTCACCGCTGGCTTCGCGGCTGCCGTGGTGCGGGTGACGGGCACCTGGATGCGGCTGCCAGCCCAGAGGTCCTGGGTGCTGCGCAGGTTGTTGAGCTCCATCAGTCGCTGCACCGAGGTGCCGTAGCGATCGGCCAGCTCCGAGAGGGTTTCACCGGGCTTCACGGTGTAGTTGGCCTGCACCGTGGTGGTGCGGCTGGCGCTGCTCACCGAGCCGCCGCCAGCGCCGGGCACCTGAATGCGGCTACCGGCCCAGAGGTCTTGCGGGCTGCGCAGGCCGTTGAGCTGCATCAGCCGCTGCACCGAGGTGCCGTAGCGCTCGGCGATCTCGGACAGGGTTTCGCCCGGTTTCACGGTGTAGTTGCCCCGCCCGCCACCACCGCCGCTGGCACTTCCGCCGCCGCCAGGCACCTGGATCCGGCTGCCGGCCCAGAGATCCTGGGGACTGCGGAGGTTGTTGAGCTGCATCAGCCGCTGCACCGTGGTGCCATGGCGCTCGGCGATCTCGGAGAGGGTTTCTCCGGGCTTCACCACCACCTCGCCGGCCAGGCCAGGCAGCGGCAGCAGCAAGGCCAGGGCAAGGACTGCAGCGGAGCGGCGGCGCATGGGGCGTGGGCGTTCGGCTGCAGGCACCATACGGGCATCGGCCGGGGACGCCAGTGCCTCTTCGATAAGCCCTGGCAATGATTGAGGGCCGCTGCAGCCGCGTGATCGATCAGCCCAGTAGGCGCCGGATCAGCGGCAACTTGCCCGCATAGGGCGGATAGCGGAAGGGGAGGTCGAGGCTGAAGGGCCGGCGCAGCACGCTGCGCTCGTGAGAGAAGGTGCGGAAGCCTGCTTCGCCGTGGTAACTGCCCATGCCGGAGCTGCCCACACCGCCGAAGGGCAGCTCCGGCACGCCCACGTGCATCACCACATCGTTGAAGCACACGCCGCCCGAACTGGTGCGCTGCAGGATCTGCTCTTGGGCGCTGCGCTGTTTGGAAAACAGATAAAGGGCCAGTGGTTTGGGGCGCTGGTTGATCCGTTCAATCGCCTCGTTCAGGCCGCTCACCCGCAGCACCGGCAGCAGCGGCCCGAACAACTCCTCCTGCATCAGCGGATCATCCAGGCTCTCCACTCGGATCAGGGTGGGGGCGATGCGGCGGCGCTCCGGATCGCTCTGCCCGCCCCAGAGCAGCTGGCCGCGGCTGCGGGCTCCCTCGAGCAGTTGGTTGAGGCGCTGGAACTGGGCTGCGTTCACCACGCTGCCCAGATCCGCCGACTGCAGCGGGTCGTCGCCAAAGCAGGCCTGGATCCGCTCGCTCAGCCGCTGCACCAGGGCGGGCTCGATCGCCTCCTCCACCAGCAGGTAATCCGGGGCGATGCAGGTTTGCCCCGCATTCAGGGCCTTGCCCCACACCAGGCGACGGGCGCTCACCTCCAGATCGGCATCGCCAAGCACCACCGCCGGGCTCTTGCCCCCCAGCTCCAGGGTCACCGGCGTGAGGTGACGTGCGGCCGCTTCCATCACGAGCCGGCCGACGCGCTCCCCACCGGTGAAAAAGATGTGATCAAACTGCTCCTGCAGCAAGGCCAGGGCGACGGCTCCATCCCCCTCCACCACCTGCACCGTGGCGGGCGGGAAGGCGGAGCCGATCAGCTTGGCGATCAGGGCGCTGGTGGCCGGTGCGTGTTCCGAGGGTTTGAGCACGGCGGTGTTGCCCGCGGCCAGGGCGCTCACCAGGGGCTGGATGGTGAGCGAGAACGGGTAATTCCAAGGCCCGATCACGAGCACGCAGCCCAGGGGTTCGCGGATCACCTGGGCCTGGCCGGGCAGCAGGCTCGCTGGCACCGCCACCTTGCGGGGGGCCATCCAGCGGCGCAGCTGCTTGCGCACCAGCTGAATCTCCTGTTGCACCGCCACGAGCTCGAAGTAAGCCTCCACCGGTGGCTTGCCCAGATCGGCGGCGAGGGCGTCCAACACGGCATCGCGGTGCTCGCTCACTGCTTGCTCCAGCCGCTGCAACTGCTCCAGCCGCCAGGCGAGCGAGCGGGTTTCAGCCGCGGTCACGGCCAGCCGCATGGCGGCGATCGGGGTGGACAGCTGCATCAACGGTTCGATCAGCCCAGCCAGTCCAGCTGGGGGTTGTGCAGCGCATGCTGACGGTAGGCCTGGCGCAACGTGGTGATCAGGGCGGCCATGACGGGTTGCTGTTCCAGGTCGAGCCGCACCACGATCATGTCCACCCCGCTGGGGCTGCGCAGCAGCGGCCGCTCCACCAGGGCCTCGGGCAGGGGAGTGGGTGTGTTGGTTTGGCTGATCACCGCCAGATCGAGCACGCGATCCAGGAGCAGCTGGTGCACCCGCTGGCGATCGCTGCAGCGCTGCAGCAGGCCGGCGGGCAGGGCCGGGTGCACGCCGTTGCTATCAAGGCCCACGCTGCCGCTGGCCAGCCAGCGGGGCTCGGGCGGCGCACTCTGAAGGCGCAGCCACTGCGACGACAAGCGCAGACCCTGGAGCAGGCTTTGGTTGGAGCGGGCCCTGTAGAGGCCGTTGGCGTGTTTGCGAAATTCCAGCCCCAGCCGCCCACTCACCTGCCGGTAGATGCGGGAGATCGAGCTCTGGTCGCGCTGGGTGATCTGGGCCACGGCGCTGGTGCTGGGGGCAATCTCCAGCAGGTCCAGAACAGGTAATCCATCCAACAGGATGTCCGCCAAAAGCCGCAGCTCGACCTATGCGAAATCTGCATGAGGTGGCCGCTGAAGCTCAATCCCCAGTGGTGGGTAGGTCTGGCTGGGCCAAGGCGGGAAAGCGCAGGCGAAGCAATGCCCCTCCCCGTTCGCTCACGCCGCATTCGAGCGTGCCCTGGTGGTTCTCCATGGTGGTGCGCACCACAAAAAGACCAAGGCCGCTGCCGCTGGCCTTGGTGGTGAGTAGAGGCGTTTCATCGAGGGCTTCTTGTGGAAGGCCGGGGCCGTTGTCCTCCACCGACAACCACCAGTGGTTGGCCTCGCGCCTGAGGCTCACTCCGATCCAGGGATCAGGGCGGCCCTGCTCGGCCAGGGCTTCGGCGGCATTACGCAGCAGGTTCACGATCGCGATCTGAATCTGCACGGCATCGCCTTCAATCCAGGCGGGTTCGCGCAGGCGGTCGAGCTCGCTGCTCTCCACCAGCATCCGGTTCACCGGGCCGGCGCTGCGGGCATAGAGCAAGGCGCTCTGGGCCACATCGCGCAGATCGAGGCGCTGATGCTCGGTTTGCACATTGCGCAGCAGTGCGCGCATCTTTTCGATCGTGAGCACCACGCGATCCGTTTCGGTGCGGATGCTCTGCAGCTGGTTGCGCCATCCCTCAGGCAGGGGAGGGCTCCCCTCGCGTTGGCTGCGCTCCAGCAAGAGCTGGCTGTTGAGCAGCAACACGCTCAGCGGTTGGTTGATCTCATGGGCGATGGCCGCTGCCTGAAGGCTGCTGCGCAGCTTGTCTTTGAGCAGGCTGAGGGTCTGGGCGTCGCGGAAGCGCTCGCGCTCCTGGGCCTCCCGCAAGTTGGCGGTGAGGCGGTTGTAGCGCTCCACCAGCTCAGCGATGGCGCCATCGAGGGCGAGCAGTTCTTCGCCGGCTGTCGTGGTGAGCCCACTGGTGAAGTGCAGGTCGCCGCTGGCGGTTCCGTTGGTAGCGGTGAGGCTGGTCCCCAGGTGGCGGGAGGCGGATTCCAACTGCCTGAGCGGCTTGAGCAGGGCGCGGATCTGGCGGTTGATCAGCAGCACTGCTCCGGTGAGGGCGGCCGCGGCGGCGAGCAGCGCCAGCAGGCTGGTGCGTTCTGCGGAGGCGCTGCTGGGATTGGTGGCCAGGGCTGTGAGCAGGATCCAGTTGAGCCCTTCCTCCTGGCCCCAGGGATTGGCCTGAAGCGTGTAGGTGGTGCCGTTCACGCTCACCCGCCTTGGGCTCCGGGCTTCCCCCCAGGCGTTGGCTTGGTGTTGCAGGCCGCCCTTGGCGCCGGAAACCAACAATGTGCGGCTGAGGGCCTGAGCGAGGGGATGGTTGAGGCTGCGCAAGTTGGCGCGGCGCACCACGCCCTTGTGGCGTTGCAGGGTGAGATCCGCCTGGGAGCAGGCCACCAGATCGCCGTTGGGCTCAACGATCACGGCCAGCCCCTGGCGCTGTTGCCACACGCCCTGGAGCCAGCTGCTCAGTTGGCTGAGCACCATGTCCACCCCCACCACGCCAAGCAGGCGGCGATTGGGGCCGAACAGCGGCGCGTTGTAGGAGATTGAGAACACCTCGGGCTGGTCTTCCCAGGCGTAGATCGAGCTCCAGGTGGGTTTGCCGGCTTGGGCCGTTTCCACATACCAGGCCTCTTCGTGGGTGTCGCTCATGCCTGGAATGCGCTCCAGTAAGCGGCCCCGCTGGCCTGTGGAGGTCATGGCGTAGACGGCCATCGATCCCCTGCCGCTGCGTGGAGTGTCTTCATTGAGCAGCAGCGCACCGCTGGCGGTGCGCTCCAGGCCGATGAACGCGCCGTCGGTGCTGCCGATGTTGATGTAGTCCACCGGGAACACCTGCATCTGGTTCCAGAACCGCTCGCTGATGGCTGCCGGATCCCGTTGGCGATCGGGGTTGTTGCGCAGCCAGTTGAGATTGAGTTCGTTGATCCAGATCGGGTAGCTGAGCTTGTTGGAGAGGCGAATCGAGAGATCCACCACCGAGGCGTTCTGGCGATAGGCCTCACCCAGCTCGAGGCCGCTGCGGCGCCCGAGGCTGTAGCTGAGGAGGCTGAAGCCCCCCGTTACCAAAATCAGCTGCAGCGCACTCACCAGGGCCAGCCGATTGGCGAGCCGTTTGGGCAGCCGGAGGCTCAGGGTGCGGCGCATCAATCAGGGCTCGTCCTGGCGGAGATTGCCGAGCAGGGAGGCATGGCGCACCAGTTCAGCCCCACTCATGCCCAACTTCTGGGCGATGGCCTTGCGGTGGGTTTCCACGGTGGCGATGGAGAGGCTGGTGCTCCGGGCGATCTCCTTGTTGGTCAGCCCCTGGCCGATCAACCTGAAGATCTCTCGCTGCCGTGGGGTGAGCGGCTCGCCAGTGGAGGGCAGGCAACGCTCGAGCACGTTGTGCAGCTGAGCGAAGGCGGCTGTTTTATCCACCACACCCACGATCCAAGGCTGGAGGGCTGCCGGGCAGACAAAGCTGCTGGCCTGGCCAGAGAGCACCACCACCTTGGCGTTGGGGTTCGTTTCGGTCAGCGCCTCGGCCACAACCAGGCCGTCGCCATCCGGTAGCGCCAGATCCAGGATCAGCAGATCCGGAGGCTGATCGCCGCTGCACAGCGCCAGGGCCTCAGCCTGGGTGGTGGCGACGGCGCGAACCTCCAGACCGGGCAGTGCTTCGAGCATCGAGCGCAGCAGCTGCAGGAACATCACCTGGTCTTCCACGATCAGGCATTGCAGGGCTCGCCGCTGACTGGCGGGCAGAGGCGCAGGCATCTGGTGTAGATGCAGCTACAACGGCCACCATCCTGCCGATATAAGAGATGGCCTCAACTTCTTTAAGCGGGTTATTGATAACCCGTTGAAAAGCCCTTGACGAGACTTGAACTCGTGACCTCTCCCTTACCAAGGGAGTGCTCTACCGCTGAGCTACAAGGGCATGTGGAAGGTGGGCCGGGCTGGATTTGAACCAGCGTAGGCAGAGCCAGCGGATTTACAGTCCGCCCCCATTAACCACTCGGGCACCGACCCGAACCACACCCCAAGAACTTACCAGCCGGCGGGTCTGCCCCTGGCTCCTCTCCCTACGATCACGGCAGTGGAGGCCGATCAACGGCGCTGGCGATGCGGGTGCTGTTGCTCAACGGGCCAAATCTGAATTTGCTGGGGTTGCGGGAGCCGGGCCTCTATGGCGCCGACACTCTCGAGGCGATTGAGGCAGAGCTCGGCCGCCAGGCCGCTGGACTCGGCGTGGAGCTCGAGTGCTTCCAAAGCAATCACGAAGGAGCCCTGATGGATCGCATCCACGCCGCCCGCGGCAGTGTGGACGGCATCTTGATCAATGCGGGTGCCTTCACCCACACCTCGATTGCCCTGCGCGATGCCCTGCTCGGCGTCGCGATTCCTTACGTAGAGCTGCACCTGAGCAACGTGCATGCCCGCGAAGCGTTCCGCCACCACTCTTATCTGGCCGATAAGGCGCTGGGGGTGATCTGCGGGTTCGGGCCAGGCAGCTACGGCCTCGCCCTGCAGGGCCTGGTGATGCGGCTGCGCCAGGAGCCAGCGGCATGACGGCGCTGCTCGAGAACCCCACGGCCCGAGTGAAGTGGCTTGCGGCGCCGAGCAGCGCTAGCTGGCTCGAGCAAGCCAACGCTCGGCCGGATCTCGTGTTGATCGATCACGCCCACTGCGAGCGCAAGGCGGCCGGTGTGGCTCTGCAGCTGATGTTCCGCTACCCCTCCGATGAGGGGCTTGCGGCGCTATTGAGCCCATTAGCGAGGGAAGAGCTCGAGCATTTCGAGCTGGTGTTGCAGCTGTTGCAGCGGCGGGGCATTCCTCTGCGGCCCTTGCAGGCTCCTGGCTATGGAGCCACCCTCACGGCGGCAGTGCGTAAGGGGGAGCTCGAGCGCAGGCTTGATTCGTTTTTGGTGGCTGGCTTAATCGAAGCCCGCAGCCATGAACGGATGGCCCTGCTGGCGGCCCATAGCCCTGATCAAGAGCTTCGCGATCTCTACGGCGAACTGCTGGCAAGCGAGGCGCGCCACTTCGGCCTGTATTGGTGTTTATGCGAAGAGTGTTTCGGGCGCGAAGCCACGGTGGAGCGCTTGGAGGCGTTGGCAGCGGTCGAGGTGCAGGCGCTTACGGGTGAATTGGCCCAAGCGGATGGCGTGCGCATGCACTCGGTGGGTGTGGCGCTGCCCTGAAGACTGAGTTGGTTGTGGGTTTCATTCAACAGTCACCTTGACGCCGCCATTGGGGGAGGGCGGCAGTGAAAGTTCGGTGCTGCTTAGCGGCCCATACAGGCTGAGTAGAGCCTGTTTGTATTGGGATTCGCTGATCACTTCTTCATCCACAAGCTGGCGGAGATTCTCCATGCGGGTGCGGATCATCGCGTCTTTCAGGAGGGGCTGGCAGCTGAAGGCATGTTTGCTGCGGGCGAGCGGAATGTTCAGGCTGAGCATGGCCAGTAATGAGCTCTGATTGCCGATCGTGGCGTTGCCATTCGATTGGGCCACGCTGATGCTGTTGCCCCATTGATCGGGGTAGGCCCCGGCGGAAAGGCTGAGGTTGGGCAGGGCTCCGGCATCGGTGTTGCAACGCACGCTGCCAAGATCAATCGACACCCGTGAGCCCTGGGGAAATTGCTGGTTTGGGGCCAGATAGATCTGGCCTATGGCTGCCTGCGGGCTGAGGCAGAAACAGAGCGCCAGCGTGAGCAGATCCTTGCTTGAACAAGGCCCTGCAGCGAGGTTCCGCATACATAAAACGACGGTTGATCTTGCGCCACGCTGTAAGCAATCACGCGGCTGGCCCCTGGGCCGAGACGGAACACGGAAGGCCGAAGCCGGATCAAGGCCTCGGCTTCGGCTGGGGGCAGGGGGGTGAGCTCGGCGGTGCTGCGCCCCTGCACCTGGCGCACCCGAAACACCTGCAGTTCCACCCGTTGCAGGCGATCACTGGTGTTGCTCACCTGGAGCACGCCCCGGCGTTGCTCCAGGAGCAGGGGCGCGAGCCCCAGGGCCTGGGCATGGTTTGCGGCCAGCAGTACCGCGGCCCCGAGGCAGCCCGCCAGCGCTTTAGCGGTTTGCATCATCGGTACAGGTCACCGTGGCAACGGCGTTGTAGGTGCCATTGGCGAACTTATTGCCATTGCTTGTGGTGCTGAAACGCACGTGCAGATTGGTGCTCGGCAGATTGCCATCGTTGCCGAGATTCAAGCTTTGGGCTGTGCTGCTGTAGGAGCCATTGCCGAGCTTCACCTCACTCGTGGTGGCCGCTGTTCCGCCTGACAATTTGGGTGGATCCACGATCACCGTGCCGGCTGAAGTGAGGTTGCTCACCACGGCAATGGTGCCCAGTGTCTGGGTGCCATTAAACGTGCCCGAGAGGCTGGAATCGGAGGTGATCAGGCCCCGTTTCCGTTCCACGGCCAGCGATCCGCCGGTGGTGGTGATATCGCAGAAGTTATTCACCACCGTGGGGCTGAAATCCACGGTTTGGCTGGCGCCGATGGTGGCGGCGATGCTCGTGCTGGGCAGGAGCACAAGGCTTAGCAGCGCGGCATGGCCGATGCGCTGGAGAGGTGTGAGCGAGGAAGGCACGCAGATGGATCACAGACAGGCCGAGTGTTGTGAGTTCGGCGCAGTCCGTCGGCTGAATCACCGGATCTGCTGAGGGGCTGAGCAGCCTTTCAGCTTCCGTGCAGCGTTTTTCAGTCCAGCAGCGGGAATTGCTCGGCGATGGCATCGCCCGTGAACTGGGCCACCCAGCCCTCGGGGTTATCGAAGAAGCGAATGGCGCAGAACTGCGGAGCGCTGCCCATGTCGAACCAATGCTTGATGCCGGCGGGAACGCTGATCCAGTCGTCAGCCTCACAGAGCACTTGCAGCACCTCCTCGCCGATGTGCAGGCAGAACAACCCTTTGCCTTCCACAAAGAAGCGCACTTCGTCTTCGCTGTGGGTGTGCTCGGCCAGGAATTTGCGGCGCAGGGCGTCCCGCTCGGGGTGATCGGGTGCCATCCGGATCGCATCCACGGTGGGGTAGCGGCCGCTGTCTTGCACCTGGGCAATCTCGGGGGCGTAGGCCGCCAGCACCTGCTCGGGCCCTGCTCCCACGGGAAGTTCAGCCCGGGCGGGCCAGCGCTCGAAGCCGATGCCCCGTTGCGCCAATTCGCTGGCGATCAAGGCGGGATCGTTGCTGGCGAACTGGGGCAGGGGTTGGCGGCTGGGCGAAGCCTTAAAAATCTGCAGATGACTCATCGGGTCATGCCGCTCACCTCTTCAGCCTAGAAAGGCGCGATCCGGCAATTGCTCGTTTGGCCCAGCCCGTGCCCCAGCTCATCCTGGTGGGGGTTGGCCCCGGAGATCCGGAGCTGCTCACCGTGGCGGCGGTGAACGCGATCGAGGCGGCCACGGTGGTGGCTTATCCGGTGGCGCGGCTCGATGCCGAGGGCATGGCGGCTCGCATCGCCGCCCCCTGGATCGGAGCCCAGCAGCGCCGCCTGCCGCTGCTGTTTCCGATGGTGGCTGAGGCTGAGCCGCGCCGGGATGCCTGGCACTGCGCCGCCGATGCCCTGGCGGTTGAGCTGGCGGCCGGTGAATCGGTGGTGTTGCTGTGTGAGGGCGATAGCTCCCTCTACGCCAGCTGCTCCTATGTGCTGCTGGCTCTGGCCCAGCGCCATCCGGCTTGCGCCGTGCGGGTGATTCCAGGGATCACTGCCGTGGCGGCGGCGGCGGCGGCGGCTTCGAGCGCGGGGCAGCCCTGGCCGCTGGCCCTGCAGCAAGAATCCTTGCTGATTCGTCCGACCCCGGAAACGCGCGCCGAGTTCGAGGTGTTGCTCGAGCAGGCGGCGGCCTCGGGCACCGTGCTCGCCCTGCTCAAACTCGGCCATCGCTGGAGCTGGGTGCAGCCGCTGCTGGCGGAGCGGGAGTTGTTGGGCCAGGCGTTGTTCGCCCAGAGGGTGGGCTGGCCCGATCAACTGGTGGCGCCCGCAGCGGTGGTCAGTCCGGCCGAGCAGCCCTACTTTTCGCTCTTATTGATCCGCCAGGGCTGGCCGGCGGTGTTGCCCTGATGGAGAGGCAGTTGTGACGGCAATCGATTGGTTTTCCCTTCTCCATCCGGTGCTGGTGATCCTGTTTGTGTATCCAGTGGTGGGGGCCACGATCCGGCTGGGCATCCTGGTGCGCGAGAAGCGGCTTGGCATCACCCAGCAGCCCGCCCTGGTGCCGCGCGAACACGCCGATCACGGCCGCTGGTTCACTGCCTCCGTGGTGGTGGCTGTGCTGATCGCCCTGGTGTATTCCTTCGTCAGCCGGGCGGTGGAGCCCGGGGTTGCCTTTGAGGGCGGACTCCCGCGCCTGTGCTCCCTGATGTTGGTGGCGGCCGGCACGCTCGTGGCCTTGTTGGCGCTGCTCAAGGTGAAGCAGCCACCGCTGCGCGCCAGCTTCACCTGGCTCACCTGGGCGGGACTGTTTGGGCTTGGTTCCCAGCCTGAGATCTGGCGCCTCTCGGACAACCCCCTGAGCGCCTCCTTTTGGAGCTCCCACTACTGGAGTGGGGTTCTGCTCACCGGCCTCTTGCTGTTCAATCTGGCGGCGCGGCCGGAGATCACACGCCACCTGCGTTGGCGTCGCCTGCACATCGCCTCCAACCTGCTGATAATGGTGTTGTTGGCGGTGCAGGCCATCACCGGCAGCCGTGATCTGTTGGAGATTCCGCTCAGCTGGCAGAAGCCGGCGATCTATCGCTGTGATTTCCAGAACCGCACCTGTCCGGAGCCGGCGGCTGCTCCAGCTGCTGCGGCACCAGGCTCAGGCGCGGCCGTTGCTCCCAGCCTGGGCTGATCAACCGCCGCAGCAGCGCCCCGAACGCGCGCCACTCCGGTGGCGCCAAACGCTCGGGCCAGGCGCCCGGGCGGCTATAAAGCCAGCCGTGGAAGTGCTCCTTGGCGTTCGAGCGTTCGGCGGGCCAGGCCCAGCGCAGCCGTTGGGTGCCGTCCAGCTGTGGCTGCAGCGCCAGCGGCGGCAGATCTGCCTGAGGCGCCCGTAGCTGCAGCTGCTCCAAGCTGTGGCCAGGCGCCAGTGCAACTGGATGCTCCAGGGCTGCTCCTCTTTCGCTCAGCGCGCAAACCTGAACCGGCCACTCGATCGGCAAGCCGGTTGGATCGCGGGCCATCAGCGTGGCCGGTAGGCGGATGCCTAGCCAGGGGGTGGTGTCGCCGGCGGCGGGATCCCGGCAGGCCCGGAGCGCCACCAGGAGTCCAAGGAGCGTGAGTGCACCCCACAGCAGTCCGAGCCAGCCACCGGCACTGCCGCCCCGGCTGAGCTGGCCCAGGATCCAGATCAGATTGAGGCCATTGAGCACCAGTAACACCATCAAAGGCGCTGCCAACACGGGCGCGATCGCAGCGCTGCCGCGCACGCGGTGCTTGGGGGTGATCCGAAACGGTTGCACCCTTCCCCACAGGCTCGCCAGCACCGTGGCCGCCAGGGGCACCGCCAGGGCCCAGCCGGGTAGATCCGCCAGGAGGGCATGGCGGCTGCCGCGGTTGAGCCAGCCCACGCTGAGCAACAGGGCGATCCACAGGGGCAGGAGCAGCTCCACAACGGCTTGGCCCGTGAGCCGCACGGGCATCACATCCAGCCAGCCGATGCAGAGCGGCATCAGCAACAGGAGCAGCCGCGGCACGGTGTTGAACCAGTGCAGTGCGCCTTCCAGGTAGGCCAGGCGCTGGCCCCAGCTCAGCCCTTTCAGCCGCAGCGGCCCTTGGCGGAGCCGGAGCGCCTGCAGGGTGCCTGAGGCCCAGCGCTGTCGCTGCCGCACGAAATCGAGCATGGTTTCGGCCGCCAGGCCGGCGCTCAGCTTCTCTCCCAGGTAACGCAGCTTCCAGCCGCGCGAAGCGAGCACCATGCCGGTGACCAGGTCTTCCGAGATCGCCTGCTCCACAAAGCCGCCCACCTCCTCCAGCGCGCTGCGGCGCACCAGGAAGCTGGTGCCGGCGCACACCACCGCCTCCCAGCTGCTGCGCACCGGTTCGATCCAGCGGTAGAAGCTCTCCTCATCGGGCAGCAGCCAGGCCTCCATCGCCAGGTTGCGCATCACCGGATCGGCATTGAGAAAGTGCTGCGGGGTTTGCACCAGCGCCACCTGCGGATCGAGCAGCAGGCCGATCGTGCGCTCGAGAAAGTGCCGCTGGGGCACGAAATCCGCATCGAACACCGCCACTAGCTCGCCATCGCTCAGGGCTAGGCCGGCGTTGAGGTTGCCCGCTTTGGCGTGCCGGCGCTCGGGACGGTGGTGGTAGCGGCAGCCGTAGCGGGCGGCGAGAGCGGCCACGTCAGGGCGGCCAGCGTCATCGAGTACCCAGAGGCGCCGCCGTGAGTAGCTCAGTTGGTTGCAAGCCAGCAGGCAGCGCTCGAGCACAGGGAGCGGTTCGCCGCAGGTGGGGATCAGCACATCCACCCAGGGCTGCCAATCACTGGCCTGCCAGCGCCTCTGGGCGGCCTCGGCCTCGGCTCGGCCATCGCTGAAGCGCCGCCAGGCCAGGAGCAGGGGCAGCAAACCGGTGAGGAGAAGCCACCCTTCCGCCAGCAGCAACACCACGCTCAAGCTCCCAGCCAGTGGCGTGGCGAGGTTGAGGCTGAAGGCGACCCGCCAGTGCAGGTAGCGCAGGGCGAGGAGCGCCAACAGCAGCAGAAGGCTGCGGCGCCTCCAAAGCGGGCACTGGGCTTCGGGGCGCTGGCTGAGCCACAGGGGCCAGAGAAGGGCCAGCCAGGGGAGCCACAGCTCCGCGTTCATCCCAGCTGGGCCGCGGCGGACTCGAGCAACGCTAGGGCGTCTGACGGCGTGGGAGCGCGCATCAGGGCATGGCGCAGCTGCGGGGCACCGGCAAATCCGGTGCAGGTCCAGCTCATGTGTTTGCGGGCGATCAGCAGGCCGTGGTCGCCGCGGGCGGCCACCAGGGCTCGTAGTTGTTCGCTCGCCAGCTGAATCCGCTCCAGGGCGCCGGGGCTGGGGGGGATCGGCTGGCCGCTGAGGGCGGCATCGATCTGGCCCACCAGCCAGGGGGTGCCCATGGTGCCGCGCCCCACCATCACGCCATCGGCGCCGGTGCGCTCCAGGCAGGCCAGCGCATCCTCGGGGCTGTTCACGTCGCCGTTGGCGATCACCGGGATGGTGAGGGCTGCTTTCACCGCGGCGATGGCGGCCCAGTCGGCTTGCCCCTTGAAGCCCTGCTCACGGGTGCGGCCATGCAGGGTGAGCAGCTCGGCGCCGGCGCTCTCCAGTTGCCGGCACCAGCTCACCGGATCGAGCGTGCTGCCGCACCAGCCCAGGCGTGTTTTCACCGTCACCGGCACCGTGATGGCCGCGGCCACCGCCTCCACGATGCGAGCGGCCAGATCGGGGTCGCGGATCAGGCCACTGCCGCCGCCCTTCTTGGCGATCTTCTTCACCGGGCATCCCATGTTGATGTCGATCAGATAGGCGCCGGCCGCCTCGGCCCGCCGGGCGGCATCGGCCATGGCGGCCGGCCGGTGATCAAACAGCTGCACCCCGATCGGCCCCGGCTCGCTGGCGAGCTCCTCCACCTTGATCAGGCCGTGGCCCAGCTCCAGGCTGGTGGCATTCACCATCTCGGTGAACAGCAGCGCATCCGGCGCCCAGCGCCGCACCAGGCTGCGGAAGATCCGATCGCTCACCCCCGCCAGGGGCGACTGCAGCACGCGGCAGCGCAGCGCCCGGGGGGTGCCGCGCCCATTGAGTTGCAGCGCATTCAGCTGCAACGGGGTTGAGGAGGCGGTGATCATGGTGCGTTGATTGTCGGACTCCAGGCCGATGCCTTCTGCCGAAGCCGCCGCCACGCCTGCGGGCTACCCCCTGAGCCGGGCGCTGCTGGAGGCGGTGCTCGCCGATCGCACCAGCGACCGTTTCGTGTGTGAGCTGATCTGGCCGCGCCTGGGATACGAGCTCGATGGCTCCGGCACCTGGAGCGCGGGCCCGGCCACAGAGGCCAGCTGGCGGGAGTCGTTTCCGATCGAACCGCAGTTCATTGCCCAGCGCCCGCCCTCGGTGGCGCTGACCCGCTCGATTCCCAAGGAGCACAAGCAGCTATTGAAGGAGCAACTCGGCTTTGCCGGCTATCGCATCGGCGAGTTGTATCCGCGCCGCACCCGCCGTGCCACGGCGGTGAACTGGCTCTTGGCCCATCTGGCCCAGCGGGGTGAGCCGCTGCCGAACACCGGGCCACTGCCTGAGCTGCGGGAGCAGCCGGCCGATCCGGTGGCGGGTCACCCCGGGGATCTGCCGATCAGCTGACGCAGATCACGCCGGCCGCTCAGGTTTGGATCCGGCCGCTCAGGTTTGGATCGTGACGGGCGTGCCGATGGGGGTGTTTTCGAACAACCAGCGGGCATGGGGGCTGGGGATCCGGATGCAACCGCTGCTGCGGGCCACCCCAAACGCCTGCCCGGCGGCCTCCTGCCAGGGCGCCCCGTGCATGCAGATCATTTCGTTCTCGGTGATGCACATCGCCCAGGGCACACCCGGTGCCACATAGGTGCGACCGCGCATGGTGACGCTGCGGTGTTTGGTGAACACCTGGGCGCTGCCGGTGGGTGTGGGTGAGGAGGCCTTGCCGGTGCTCACCAACACCGTGCGCACCAGCTCCTGATTGGGGTTGTACACATAGAGCTTCTGGTCGGAGAGGTCGACCACGATCGATGCGATCAGCTCGAGCATGGGGGCAGCCGCCGCAGGGGGCGGGGCTCAGAACACCCATGCCCTAGCGAGACTCAGTGGGTCGCAAGGCGCGACGTGCGGAAAGATTTCGGCTTCGGCTGGCCTGTAGGGTCAAGTCACGACAGTTGTTGTGATACCCGCTTGGCTCTGCCAGTCGTTGCGATTATTGGGCGCCCCAATGTGGGCAAATCCACCCTGGTGAATCGTCTTTGCAAGAGCCGCGAGGCGATCGTGCACGACGAGCCCGGTGTGACCCGCGATCGCACCTATCAAGACGGCTACTGGCGTGATCGTCATTTCCGCGTGGTGGATACCGGCGGCCTGGTGTTCGATGACGACAGTGAATTCCTGCCGGAGATTCGCGAGCAGGCCAACCTCGCTCTCTCTGAGGCCTCGGTGGCCGTGGTGATCGCCGATGGCCAGCAGGGGCTCACGGCCGCCGATGAGGCGATTGCTGAGTGGCTGCGCGGTCACAACGTTCCAGTGCTGCTGGCCGTGAACAAATGCGAGTCGCCTGAAGCCGGCCTCTCGATGGCGGCGGAGTTCTGGAGCCTCGGCCTGGGTGAGCCCCATCCGATTTCCGCCATCCATGGCGCCGGTACCGGCGATCTACTTGATCAGCTGGTGGATCACCTGCCTCCCACCGAGGAGCTCACCGGCGAGGATCCGATCCAGCTGGCGATCGTGGGCCGCCCCAATGTGGGTAAATCCAGCCTGCTTAATGCGATCTGCGGCGAGAAGCGGGCGATCGTGAGTCCAATCCGCGGCACCACCCGCGACACGATCGACACCACGATCGAGCGCGAAGGCCACACCTGGAAAATCCTTGACACCGCTGGCATCCGCCGCAAGCGCTCGGTGAGTTACGGCCCTGAGTTTTTCGGGATCAACCGCAGCTTCAAGGCGATCGAGCGCTCCGATGTGTGCGTGCTGGTGATCGATGCCCTTGATGGCGTCACCGAGCAGGATCAGCGCCTGGCGGGCCGCATTGAAGAAGACGGCCGCGCCTGCGTGGTGGTGGTGAATAAGTGGGATGCGATCGAGAAGGATTCGCACACCATGCCGGCGATGGAAAAGGAGCTGCGCGCCAAGCTCTATTTCCTCGATTGGGCGCCGATGTTGTTCACCTCGGCCCTGAGCGGTCAGCGGGTGCAGAGCATCTTTGCGGTGGCCGCGGTGGCGGTGGAACAACACCGCCGCCGGGTGAGCACCTCGGTGGTGAATGAAGTGCTGCAGGAGGCCGTGAGCTGGCGGTCGCCGCCCACCAGCCGCGGCGGCCGCCAGGGCCGTATTTATTACGGAACCCAGGTAGCAGTGCGGCCGCCCAGCTTCACCCTGTTTGTGAACGACCCCAAGCTGTTCGGCGACACCTACCGTCGCTACGTGGAACGGCAGATCCGTGAGGGCCTGGGTTTTGAAGGATCGCCGCTCAAGCTCTTCTGGCGCGGCAAGCAGCAGCGCGATGCTGAGCGCGATCTGGCCAAGCAGCAGGCGCGCGGCCGCTGAGGCTGTGCGTAGTGAGCCTTCGGCGATTCGGGCCTAATGGATTGGTTGCGGCAGATCCCCATCGGCCAATACGTCGATGGCACAGGCAGCTGGCTGCGGGATCTTGATCCGCGCCTGAAGCTGGCCTGGACCCTGGCCTTCCTGCTCACACCGATCCTGGCCGGACCCTGGTGGCGGCTGGCCCTGGTGGGCTTGCTGCTGTTGATCACGGCCCTGAGCGGTTTGCCCTGGCGGATCTGGCGCCGCACCCTGCCCTTGCTGTTGGCCCTCTCGCTGCTGGTGGGGGTGCTCGCCACCCTGCTTCCGGCTGGTGCGGCCTCGGGTGGTCAGCGCAATCGCCCGCCCCAGGAGCTGCGCCTGGCCCCGAGCGATCTCGGCCAGCGCTGGGAGCTGCTCCGGTGGGGACCCATTCAGCTTGGCCCAGTGCCCCTCGGGCCGCTGGTGATCACTCGCCGTTCTGCGGAGCTCGGGCTGAACAGCGCCACGCTGCTGTTCACCGTGATTCACAGCGCCAACCTGCTGCTGCTCACCACGCCCCCAGAAGCGTTGGTGTGGGGGCTCAGCTGGTGCCTCATGCCCCTGGCGCGGCTGGGGGTGCCGGTGGAGCGCCTGGGCTTCACGTTGCTGCTCTCGTTGCGGTTTTTGCCGCTGGTGCAGGAAGAGTTTCAGAACCTGCTGCGTTCCGTGGCCACCCGTTCGGTGAACCTGCGCCAACTGGGGTTGCAGGGTTCGCTGGCGCTGGTGTTGGCCCTGGGTGAGCGGTTGCTGGCGAATGTGTTGCTGCGGGCCGAGCAGGGGGCCGATGCCTTGCTGGCTCGGGGCGGCCGTTGGATCGCTCCGGCTCAGTTATTGCGCGACCCGCTGCCCAGGCGGGCTCTGCAGTGGGTTGGCGCTGGGGGGTTGCTGGTGTTGCTCGGTTTGCGTTGGAGGTACGGTGACCTCTGATTTGGTCGTCGTCGGTACAGACCGCGTGAGCGCTTCGTGAGCACAGAGCGTTATCTCAACCACCCCACCTTTGGCTTGCTCTACCGCGTGGCGGAGGCAGGTGAGGGTCGCGAGCTCTACGTGACGCTCTATGCCCAGCGCATCTTTTTTGTGGTCACCCTGCAGGAGCGCGGTGCGCAATTTGAGGTGATTCCGTTAATGGATGCCCGGCATCTGGCCGAGCAGAACTTGGCCCGTGCCCGCCGCGAGGGGCCTGAAGCCCACGCCCGTTGGCGTCAGCTGTTCGATAAAACGTTTATTTGATCCTCAGCCGTGAGTGAGTTGGCGGCAGCCCGCCTGGAGGCCATCCGCGCCCAGCTGCCGCCGGCCTGCAGCCTGCTGGCGGTGAGCAAGGGACAGCCCGCCGGCGCGATTCGTGAGCTCGTCGAGTTGGGGCAGCGCAGCTTCGGGGAAAGTCGCCTCCAGGAGGCCACGAGCAAGCAGGCGGAGCTGGCGGATCTCGGCCCCCTTGATTGGCACTTCATTGGCCATCTGCAGGCCAACAAGGTGCGGCCGGTGCTCAAGCAATTCGCCTGGGTTCATTCGGTGGATTCCCTGGCGCTGGCCCAGCGGGTGGCTCGGATCGCCGAGGAGGAGGGGCTGCATCCGCGCGTGTTTCTGCAGGTGAAGCTGCGGCCTGATCCCAGCAAGGGTGGTTTTGAGCCGGAGGAGCTGCGGCGCGTGTGGCCCGAGCTGCAGGCCCTGGAGGGTTTGCAGCTGGTGGGGCTGATGACCATGGCTCCGCTCGGACTCCAGTTGCCGGAACGCCAGAGCCTGTTTGCAGACTGCGCAGAGCTGGCCAGGCAGCTGCAACTGGAGCAGCTCTCGATGGGGATGAGCGGCGATTGGCGGGAGGCCGCGGCGGCCGGTAGCAGCTGGGTGCGGATCGGATCCGCTCTTTTTGGCCCGAAACCCTTGTCAGTGCCGGTGCGGGACGCTATCTAGGCTTGTTGCCAAAGTCCGAGGTTCCACGGTGTCGTTGCTCTCCCGCCTGCGTGCTGTTGTCTCCGGTGACGACTACCTCGATGGCTACGACGACGATCTCGATTACGACCACGGTGATGTGCCGGAAACCGGCAGCACCACTCCTTCCGGCGCCTTAGCGCTCACCAGCGATTTCGACAGCGTTGATCCCTTTGCGGGCAGCAACGTGATCGGCATGCCGGGGATTTCTTCCTCGGCCGCTGAGGTGACCCTGATGGAGCCCCGCAGCTTCGATGAGATGCCCCGCGCCATCCAGGCCCTGCGCGAGCGCAAGACCGTGATCCTCAACCTCACGATGATGGAGCCGGATCAGGCCCAGCGCGCCGTGGATTTTGTGGCCGGTGGCACCTTCGCGATCGACGGCCACCAGGAGCGCGTGGGCGAAAGCATCTTCCTGTTCGCCCCCAGCTGCGTCACCGTGACCACCGCCGCAGCGGAAGAGCCCTCCTCCCCCACAGTGGTGTCCCGCGAGGTGAGCCAGGAGCCCGAGGCCGCGCCCGCTCCCGCCTGGGGCCGCGAAACCTACGGCGCTAGCGTCGGCTGAGCTACGCCTTGCTCCCTTGAGCTGCTTGTCCCCCAGCACCTTCGGGGTGATCGGCCTGGGCCGCATGGCCCAGGCCTTGCTGTTTCCGCTGATGGAGAGCGGCCTGGTGCCTGCGGTAGGCGTGCGGGCCGTCGTGGCCAGTCAGGCCTCAGCCCAGCGCCTGGCGCAGCAACGCCCAGATCTGCAGATCGGCCTCGATGCGGCTCCGGCCTGGGGGGCGGAGGTGGTGCTGCTCGCGGTGAAGCCGCAGCAGCTGGAGGCTGTCGCCGCGGCCGCTCCTGTACCTGCGGAGGCAGGGGATCAGGCTCCCCTGCTGATCTCGGTGTTGGCGGGGGTCACCGTGGCCAGGCTGCAGCGGCTGTTCCCCGGCCGGCGCATTGTGCGGGCGGTGCCCAACACGCCCTGTCTGGTGCGGGCGGGCCTCACCGGCCTGGCCTGGGGCGATGGCGTAACGGCTGACCAACAGGCCTGGGTGCAGCAGCTGTTTGCCCAGGTGGGGGAAGTGCTCGAGCTGCCCGAATCCCAACTGGATGCCTTTCTGGCCCTCACCTCATCGGGGCCAGCCTTTGTGGCGCTGGTCGCGGAGGCGATGGCTGATGGGGCGGTGGCCGCAGGCCTGCCTCGTCAGCAGGCCCATCACCTGGCCCACCGCACCCTGGCGGGTACGGCGGCGTTGCTGCATGAGCAACAGCTCCATCCGGCCCAGCTCAAAGACATGGTGAGCAGCCCTGGCGGCACCACCATTGCCGGGATCCGCGCACTCGAGAGCGGCGGACTGCGGGCGGCCCTGATCGAGGCCGTGGTGGCCGCTGCTGAACGAAGCCGACAGCTGGGCTGAATCCATCAGCGGGCAGTCTGCGTATTATCCGTTTAATACGCCTGATGTTGGCGGCGATGCGCACCATCTCTGTTCGCCTCGATGATGCCAGCGAGGCTCGGCTGGATGGTCTCTGCCAGCAGCTAGGCCTGTCGCAGACTGATGTGGTGAAGGCTGGTCTGGAGCTGTTGCAGCATCAGCGCCAGAGCCCGGCGGCGTTGGCGGAGTCGCTCGATTTGGAGGGGTGTTTTGCCAGTGGAGATCCTGCGCATGGCCGTGAGCATGCCGATCGCATCCGTCAGAAGCTGCGCCGGCAGCACCAGGCGCAGCGATGAGCGCTTCGGCTCTGAGCTGCCCCGTGCTCGTGGACACAGGTCCGCTGGTGGCGTGGCTGGATCGCAGTGATCAAGATCATCGGCTCTGCAGCCGATTCTTTGCCCAGGCGGGCGGTCCGTTGCTCTCCACCTGGCCAGTGCTCACCGAGGTCTGCCATCTCGTGCCGCCCGATGTGGCGCCCCGCTTCCTGGAGTGGGTTCAGATCGGCGGATTGCAGCTGGCAGAGCTGCCCGCCGCTGCCCTGTTGACCATCGGCCCCTGGATGCGCCAATACGGCGATCTGCCGATGGATCTGGCAGACGCCTCACTGCTCTGGCTGGCGCATCAGAGCGGTATTCGCCGCATCGCCACGCTCGATCGCCGCGATTTCGGCGTTTACCGATTGCCTGGCGGTGACGTCCTCAACAACGTGCTCGACGCAGCCTGCTAGTCCTTCAGGCTTTCTTCTGGCCGATGCGCGGCTCGGTGCGCGCCAGCAGTCGCTTAATGTTGCTGCGGTGGCGCCAGAGCACCAGCACCATCGCAACCAAGGCGAGGGCCAGGTAAGCCGGCCGCAGGCCGGTGCCACCGCTGGCGAAGGAGCCGAGCATCAGCAGCGGCAGGCTCAGCGCCGCGATCACGCTTGAGAGCGACACGATCTTGCTCAGGCTGATCACGGCCATGAACACGCCGAAGCAGGCCAGGCCCACCGGCCAGGCCAGGCCGAGCAGCATGCCCAGGCCCGTGGCCACGGCCTTGCCGCCGCGTCCGCCGAGCCACACGGGCCAGATGTGACCGGCCAGGGCCGCCAGCCCGGCGGCGACCACCCACCAGTCGCTCTCCGGGGTGATGCCCAGGGGCTGAAGCAATCCCTTGGCGAGCAGCACCGCTGCGGTGCCCTTGAGCACATCCACCAGAAACACCACCAAGGCAGGCGCCTTGCCGAATTGGCGCAGCACGTTTGTGGCGCCGGTGGAGCCGGAGCCCAGGGTGCGGATGTCGACCCCCTTGAGCCAGCGACCGGCCAGGTAGCCGCTCGGAATCGAGCCCAGCAGGTAGCCCGCCAACAGGCAGAACAGCGGAGTTTGCAGCAGCGGAGTCACAGCAGGTCGTCTTCGAGGGCGAGTTCGGTGGCGTTGCCTGCAAAGGCCAGCCACACCGGGAATTGAAGGATCGCGATGTCCACGGCGCTCTCCGCCGCATCCACCACGATGAAGGGCAGCTCCCCGCGCTCTTCGAGCCGGTCGGCCCGCTCGATCAGGGCATCGGGCCGCTCAAACAGCACGATGCCACTGTTGGGGCCGAAGTCTTCACGGCTGAGGCCGAGGCAATCCTGCAGGCCGCGGCGCCACTCGCCCAGCCGTTCGGGCGTTCCCGCCAGCACCAGCGTTTGAAAGCGCTCGCCATAGAGATCCCCCAGGATCGACACGGCTGCGGCGGTGATCAGGGCGTTGCGGTTGCGGCTACCGCTGCTGGGCTGGGCGCCGCGACCGCCCTGATTGAGGAACCAGTCCTCGAGCAGGGCCGCGCCGGAGGGCTCCAGGCTGCGGCGCAGTTTCCAGGGATCGGCGTAGAAATCCGGTTGTCCCTGGAACTGCTGCAGCTGCTCGCGAATCAGTGCTTCATCGGCGCTGAACAGGCCCGCCGCCGCCGGAGCGGCCACGGCACCGCCGCTGCTGCTCGCCGTCTGCTCGGCTGCGGCCTGATCCAGCGGTGAGGGCTGCACCACCAGCGGTTGCACCACCAATTCCATCTGCTCAGCGGCCACGGCCAGCTCCTGCAGCGCCCCCACCAGGTAGTCCTGGAAGCCTTTCACCCGCCGGGCGATCGAATCCGATTGGCCCGCGAAGCTGCTGGTGATCTCCTTCTGCAGCTGATCGCGGCGGCTGCTCAGCTCGCTGATCTCGGCTTCCAGGGCCTCGCGCTGTTGCTGGAGCTCCCGCAGGGCGAGGGCCTGCCAGTCGGCACTGGGCTGGGGGTCTTGGGGTTGGGCGTCGTCGCTCATGGCTGGGCGCTCACGTGGCGGTTGAGCTGTTCGCGCAGGCTGGTGGCATCAAACAACACCGGCAGAAAATGAATACTGCGCTGTTCACGGAAATAGAACAGCACAGGGATTGGGCCCCAGAACAGCCTCCAGTTGAGCCATTCGCTGTAAGGAAAGCGCCGCAGCACCGTGTTGCCCCGCCAAACAAGCAGCGCATCGGTGCTGAATTGCAGGCGCAGGATCTGGCTCTGGATCAGCAGAAACAGGCCGAACAGGCTCACCACCAACGCCAGCCACACATTCAGCAGCAGAGCGGCCAGCCCCAAGGCCACCACCGCCAGCGGCAGCCACGGGCGCGGCGCCAGGATCACGCCCTGGCTGGGATCAGGCAGAGAGGCTTCTGTCTGGGTCATGCGCCGAACAGCAACTGGGTGAGCACCACGTCCATCAGCGACACGGTGACCAGAATCATCACAACGGCGCCGGTGGTGCTGGTGCCCACTTCCTTCGGGCCGCCGCGGGTGGTGAGGCCCCAGCCGCAGGAGATCACGGCGATCTGCAGCCCGAACACCACCGCCTTGAGCAGCATCGAGGGCAGGTCCGATGGCTCCATCCAGGTGCGCACGGAGTTCCAGAACACCGATGGCGGGATCTGATACAGGAGTGTGCTGCTCAGCTGACCCGACCACATCGCCACGGCGAAGAAGGCCAGGCACTGCACGGGGGTCATGATCACCATCGCCAGCACCCGCGGCACCACCAGGTATTGCACCGGATCGGTGCGCAGCATGGTGATCGCATCGATCTGCTCAGTCACCTTCATCGTGCCGAGCTGGGCCGCGTAGGCCGTGGCCACCTTCCCGGTGACGAGGGTGGCTGTGAGGATCGGCGCGATCTCCCGGGCAAGGCCCAGGGCCAGGATCCCCCCCACGGTGGATCCCGCCCCCTGTTTCACCAGCTCGGAGGCAGCCTGGATGTTGAACACGGTGCCGGCGGCGAGGCCGGTGATGATCACGATCAGGAAGCTGCCGGGGCCCGCTTCCATTAGCTCGGCCATCAGATCGTTGATCCCCACCCGCCCCTGCGCAAGGGCGGCCATGGCCTGACCGCCGATCAGGCAGCTCTCACCAAGGCGGGTGAGCCAGCGGGGGCGGAGCCAGGAGGGAAGGCGGCGGCGTGACATCTGAGACATGGCGACGGGCTCAGCCGGCGCTGGGGAGATGGTGCAGGTGCAGGCCCTTATCGGGCCAGCGGCGCATCACCACCAACCCCAACACCACCAGCACTGCGGGAATGATGCCCATGCACAGCCGGATCGCCACCAGGGCGCTATCGGGTTGCACCATGCCGCGCGAGGCCACATAGCCGCTGAGGCTCATCAAGTTGCCGAAGAAGAACAGGGCAAAGCTGATGCAGATCTTCTGGGTGAACACCATCCAGGCGCTGTACTGCCCTGCGGGCTTTTCGGGGTCGGCATCGATGGCGTCGGGCAGGAGGGCCCAGGGGATCAGATAGGCGGTGGAGGCGCCGATCCCCACCAGCAGGATCGTGGCCACCAGTAGCGAGAGGCGCAGCCCATTGCCTAGTGATCCAAGCGGGGCAATGGCCGAATCCAGTGGTGCCAGCACCATGGCGCTCAAGCAGCCGGCTACCCACAGGCCGCTGCCCCACACCAGGGCCCGAATCCGCCCTTGGCGGTGGGACACACTCGTCCACAGCTGCAGGCCCACCAGGGTGCTGATCTGGAAGGGCAGCAGGATCCAGTTGCTCCAGCCCTCCGGAACCCGCATCACCACGGGCAAGAAGATCAGTGCGGCGGTCTGCATGATCTGCAGAGCGCACCAGAGCAACAGGTAGAGGCCGAGCACCCGCATGAAGCGGCCGTTGCTGCGCACCCGCTGCAGCAGGCGCCGGGTGGTGCCCCGTTCCGCCTGCGGTTGCTGGCAATGGCGCGCCGCAGGGGCGATGCCCCAGGCGCAGAGCAGGGTGCACACCGTGATGATCAGCCCGGAGAACACGCCCACCCGCCAGTAGCTCAGGGGGTTCTGGTGATCGCGTAGAAGCACGGCGCCGAGCACGATGCCCACCAGGCCGGCGGTGATCGAGCCGGTGAAGCGGGCCATGTTGAGCCGGGTGCGCAGCGTCACCTTCGAGGTGAGTTCGGCGGCCAGGGCTGCGTAGGGCAGGTTGACGCAGGTGTAGAGGCTGTTGGCCACAACAGAGATGGCCACGAACACCCAGAAGCGCACCCAGAGGCTTCCAGGGGGTAGCCACCACATCAGGGCCATCGCCACCCCGAGCGGCAGGGCGCTGCCCACGAGCCAGGGCAGACGCGGCCCCCAGCGCGTACGGGTTTTGTCGCTGAGCCAGCCCACCAGGGGGTCGTTCACGGCATCCCAGAGCCGGGCCAGCATCAGCACCAGGCCCGCCATCCAGGCCGGTAGGCCAGCCGCCGCTGTGTAGAAGATGAAGAGGTAGAAGCCGATCAGCGATGCGGCCATGCCGGTGCCGGCATCGCCGAGGCCATAGGCCACGAGCAGGCGCAGGCGGCTGGCTCCCCTGAGGCTGTCCGCGTCGAAGGTGGCCGCTGGGGCGTCAGATGAGGCAGCGGACAAGGACGCTGTTCCGAACGCAGGTCATAATGCTGCAACCGGCGTGAAATCCAGAGCACGCCAGGCCAGCAACAGGCGCATGGTGCGTTTGTACTGCTGCGGGCTTAGTTTAGTGGTAAAACCTCAGCCTTCCAAGCTGATGATGCGGGTTCGATTCCCGCAGCCCGCTTTCACTGAAACCTGTGAGCTCACGCTCAAGGTTTGATCGGCTGGGGCCGGATCAGAGCTGGTGGCCGTGCATCAGGGGCTGCGCCACCAGTAACACCAGGCTGCGGCTACCCATCGGGATGGTGTCGCCCCCCACCACCTGGGGTTGCGCGGGGAGGTCATCCCCCGGCGCCTGGTGGGTGTCGATCACCCGCTGCCAGCCGCTCTCGCAGGTGGGGATCTCGAAGCTGAGGTCTTCGTAGTAAGCGTTCATCCCGCACCAGAGCAGTGGGCCCCGCTCCTTGTCATTGAGGCTCCAGGCCAGGGTGTGCGACCAGTTGGCCCAGTCCGGCTGACCCAGCTTCACGCCATCCCACTGGCGCAGCAGGTGCCCGGGCTGATCGAAGCGCAGCGCCTTGCCGGCTTCGGCGTGGGGGATTTCGGGATTGAGCAGATCCGCCAGGTGATGGCGCAGGTGAATCAGCCGCCGCACGAACAGGCGCAGTGCCTGGTCGTCGGGATCGGGCTGCCAGTGCATCCAGCCCAGGGGGTTGTCCTGACACCAGGCGTTGTTGTTGCCCCCCTGGCTGCGGCGCACCTCATCGCCCATCAGCAGCATGGGCACGCCCGGGCAGAGCAACAGGCTGCTGAGCATGTTGCGCAGTTGGCGGTTGCGCAGTGCGGCCACCTCTGGATCGCTGCAGGGCCCTTCCGCGCCGTGATTCCAGTTGTTGTTGTGGTTGTCGCCGTCGCGGTTGTCTTCGCCGTTGGCCAGGTTGTGCTTCTGGCTGTAGCTCACCAGATCCGCGAGGGTGAAGCCGTCGTGGGCGGTGAGGAAGGTGATGCTGCGGCCGAGTAGGGCCGGAATGCCTCCGAACAGATCCGGGCTGCCGGCGATGCGCTGCCCCATCGGCCAGCAACTCTTCTCATCGCCTTTCCAGAAGCGGCGCACGTCGTCGCGGAAGCGGCCGTTCCAGGCGCCGATGCGTTTGGCGGGGAAATCGGCCAGGCGATACAGGCCGCCGCAGTCCCACGGTTCGCTCACGAGTTTGAGATCGGCGAGTTCCGGGTCGGCTTCGATCTCCTCGAACAGCGGCGGATGATCCAGCGGGGTGAGCTCCTCGCCGCGGCTGAGGGCGATGCCCAGATCGAAGCGGAAGCCATCCACCCCCAGCTCCAGCGCCCAGCAGCGCATCGACTCCAGGATCAGGCGGCGCGCATGGGGCCTGTTGGCGGCAATCGAATTGCCGCAGCCGCTCACATCGAGGTAATCCCCCTTGGCGTTCTGGTGGTAGTAGTTGCGGTCGTCGATGCCGCGCCAGCTGAGGGTGGGCCCGGCCTGGTTGCCTTCACAGGTGTGGTTGTACACTACATCCACCAGCACTTCGAGGTCCGCCTGGTGGCAGGCCGTGACCAGCTGGCGCACCTGGTGGCGAATCTGCAGCGGATCGTCTCCCTGCTGGTAGGCGTGGTGCGGCGCCATCCAGCTGAGCGGGCTGTATCCCCAGTAGTTGAGGCGGCCGGCGGGGGCATCGTGGGGGTCGAAGGCCATCACCGGCAGGAGTTCCACCGTGGTGATGCCCAGCTCCTTGAGGTAGGGGATCGCCTCGATCAGCCCCAGATAGGTGCCGCGCGCCGGTTCACTCACCGGGTTGCCGTGGCCGCGGCTGAAGCCACCCACATGCAGTTCGTAGATCACCGTGCGCTGCCAGCTGTGGCGGGGCCGGGGAGCGGCGCGGAAATCGAAGCGATCGCGCTCGGTCACCACCCCCTTCAGGCAGCTGGCGGTGTTCGGCATGGCGCCGACGGCGTCAACCCGCCGGTAGACATCCCACCCGGTGATCGCACGGGCGCAGGGATCGAGCAGCAATTTCGAGGGGTTGAAGCCGTGGCGACCGGGCTGCAGGGGGCCGAACACCCGGTAGGCGTAGCAGCAGCCAATCCCGATGCCCTCCACCTCCACATGCCAGATGTCGCCGGAGCGGTGGTGGTGATCCAGCTCCACCACCTGCTCCGGTTCAGGCGCGTTGCCGCTGGCAAACAGCAGCAGCTCCACCCGCGTCGCCATCGGGGCGGCCAGGGCGAAATTCACGCCGTGATCGGTGGCAAGCGACCCGAGGGGCCACGGTTGTCCCAGTCGGATCGTGAGCAACGGATCCTGGAGGCCTCTGCCACAAGCTAGGTGTTGTTCGTGGGTTCTGACCCCGCATGTCACGGCTCCAAGCAGAACCCTCGGCGGCCGGGCGTCCGCCTAAGCCGGTGCGCGAGGGGCTGTGGCTGTTTGCCCCTAGCCGCGACAGCCAGGGGGGCAGTGCCTGGTGGCTGGAGCAGCCGGACGGCAGCGGTGTGTTGATTGATTGCCCCGCCTTCAACGAGGCCAACCTGGACTTTTTGCAGGCGCAACCCTCGGGCCGGATGGTGCTCACTGGCCGCGAGGGCCATGGCCGGCTGAGGCGATTTCAGGAGGCGTTGGGTTGGCCGGTGCACGTGCAGGAGCAGGAGGCCTACTTGCTGCCCGGTGCCCAACAGCTGATTCCCTTCGCCGCCGAAGCCGAGCTGGATCCCGGGCTGCGTCTGCTCTGGACCCCCGGCCCCACCCCGGGCGCGGCAGTGCTGCTGGCGGAGGGGCTGCCCGAGCTGGGCTCGATCCTGTTCTGCGGACGGTTGCTCAGTCCGGTGGCCCCTGGACAGCTGGCGCCCCTGCGCACCCGCCGCAGTTTTCACTGGGGCCGCTGGCTGCGCAGCCTCGAGCGGTTGCGGGCCTGGCTGCCGGCGGATCAGCCCCAGTGGCTGGCCAGCGGCGCCGGTCTCGGGGCCCTCAGGGGTGAGGCGCTGGTGCCTGCGGCGCGGCGCGTGATCGATCAGCTCAACCTTGAGGAGTTGGCTCATCAGGCCGCCGTTTAAGGCGGTCGTTGGGGGTGGTTGGAGGAGCCGTTGGCCGGCGGATGGCCGCAAAAGTGGCAAAACCTTGACTGCAAAAGGAGTCCGATGGTTGCCGGCTCTTGCCAACCCCCATACCATTGGCGCGCTGAAACCAGTGGCGGTCGGTGTTCCCGAGCCGCCCGGCTGCTACTGACCCAGAGGCTTTCCCCACTCCGATGAACAAAGCTGATCTCGTCAACCTCGTTGCCGCCCGTACCGAGCTGACCAAGACCGACGTAGCCCAGGTGGTTGATGCCGCTATCGACACCATCATTGATTCGGTGGTGGAAGGTAAGAAGGTGTCGATCCTGGGCTTCGGTTCCTTCGAACCCCGCGAGCGCTCCGCCCGTCAGGGTCTGAACCCCAAGACCGGCGACAAGATCAAGATTCCCGCCAAGCGCGTGCCTGCCTTCACCGCCGGCAAACTGTTCAAGGATCGCGTTCAGGGCTGATCGCCGAAGCGCTCTTTGAGCTTCGTAGGCGGCCCTAGGGCCGCCTTTTTTGCGGGATGCTGAACGGCGCTCTTCGCTCTGCCGGCTTCGTGTTGCCCGAGCACCTGCAGCAGCAGCTCCAGCCCCGGGCCGGCCTGCGCGGGCGCTATGCGCCGTCGCCCACGGGTCGGCTGCACCTCGGAAACCTGCGCACGGCGCTGATCTCGTGGTGGATCACGCGGCTGCAGGGGGGTGAATGGCTCCTGCGCATCGACGATCTCGATACCCCGCGCAACCGCAGCGGAGCCGAGGAATCGATCCTGGCCGACCTGCGCTGGTTGGGGCTGGATTGGGATGGCCCCGTGATCCGTCAGAGCGAGCGGCGTGGCCTTTACGCCTCGGTGCTTTCGGCCCTGCGCCGCAGCGGGCGGCTGTACCCCTGCCGCTGCAGTCGCCGTTTGCTGGCCGACATCTCCGCTCCCCATGGTGCCTCACCGGTGTATCCGGGTTTTTGCCGGGAGCGCGGGCGGGGCTGGGGGCCTGAGCAGGGGCGACTGCCCAGCTGGCGGTTACGGCTCAGAGATGGATGCCTGAGCTGGCCGGAGGAACTGGCCGATTGCGGCCGCCTCGATGCCCACAGCGAGGTGGGGGATGTGGTGTTGCGCCGTGCCGATGGCTTTCTCGCTTATCACCTCGCCACCGCCGTGGATGAGCTGGCCCTGGGCATCACCGATGTGGTGCGCGGCAGCGATCTCTGGGCCGCCACGGCACCGCAGGTGGCGGTGATGGCGGAGCTGAGCGCTGCCTCACCGCGCTACTGGCACCTACCGCTGTGGTGCGATGCGGATGGCCAGCGCCTCTCCAAGCGCGACGGTGGGCTTGGCCTGGCTGAGCTCCAGCAGCAGGGCCTCGATGGGCCGGCGGTGGTGGGGCTGATGGCCGCCAGCCTGGGGTTGGTGCCTGAAGGCACGCGGCTCAGCCTGAGCGAGCTGCGGCTGAGCTTCAGCCTTGAGCAGCTGCGCGGCGCCTTGCGCCCCTGAAGCCGCATGGCGCCGCTAAGGCTTAACAAAGGCTTCGGGATCAATGGGGTGAAAACTCCCCAGAGTGATCGCACGCAGCGCGATCAACACATGAGCGGATCTTCATCCCGGTCCACCGCCCATCAGGGTGGCGCGGAGAGCACCTGCAGCTGCTGCGGAGGCAGCGGCGTGCTCCGCATTGATTCATCGGCTTATCGCACCTGCCTGGAGTGCCTCGGCCAGGGACAGAAGCCCCGCTTTCAATCGGTGTTCGGCTTGCCGGATCCGCTGGCTCCACCCCTGCCCCAGCCTCTGGCCGAGCCCTCCAGGCGCTTGAGCAAGGGTTTCCGCGGCGATCTCAGCGCTTGGACTTCTGGCGCCAGATGAAGAAGGTGGCCGTGGCTACCACCACCAGCAGCGGGGCCGCGGTGAGCAGCAGCAGTGCAACGGCGGTCCAGTCGGTGTACATCGCTGTCAGGCGCTCAGGCAGGCGCCATCATCTCAGTGCACCCTGCGTGGCGTCCATGACCCGATGGCTTGTTGTGCTCCTGCTGATCGCTGGCGCCCTGCCTGCCCGAGCCGGGGTGGAGTTCACCGATTGCCAGCCGGCCAGTGGCGGCGGGGTCACCTGCGACACCAGGCCCACGGGCAACACCCTGATGGACGACGAAGCGGCCCGCTACGGCCTCTTCGATGAAGCCAGCCCTGGCTGGTCGGAGTACGACCCCTACGAGGGCTACGACGACATGTTCGGCGGCAACTGGACCTGAATCAGGCCAGCGCTCGGATTCCCTGGTAGGCCAGGAAGCTCACCAGCCAGGCCAGCAGCAAGGACCAGGCCACGCTCAGCAGGGTGAATCCCAGCTGCTTCGACTCACTGCGGATCACGGCCACCGTGGAGAGGCAAGGCGTGTAGAGCAGGGTGAACAGCATGAAGCTGATCGCCTGCGGCACGCTCACATCAGCGGTCATCGCTTGGCCCAGAGCAGCCGGATCCGCCTGGCCGTAGATCACCGCCAGGCCCCCGAGCACGATCTCCTTGGCGATGAAGCCAAAGAGCAGGGCCACGGCGAGCTTCGGGTTGATGCCGATCGGGGCGAGTACGGGCTGCATCCAGGCGCCCAGCTGGCCGGCCAGGCTGGCGCTCGAGGCTGGTTCAACCCCCACGGGCAGGTTGTTGAGCAGCCACACCGCCACCACTCCAAAAATGATGAAGCGGCGCGACCACAGCCAGAAGTGCTTCACCTCGCTCCAGGCGCGGGTGATCATTTGGCCCGCCGTGGGTAGCCGGTAGGGGGGCAGCTCCAGCACCAGCGGTTCTTCGCTGGGGAAGCGGCCGCGGAACACCAGGGCCGTGAGCATCGCCGCCAAAAAACTGGTGAGGTAGAGGCCGAAGATCACCAGGCCCCCCTGGCGGGCGGGGAAGAACACCGCCGCCATGAACAGAAACACGTTCAGGCGGGCTGAGCAGAGCGAGAAGGGAATGATCAGCATCGAGAGCAGCCGCAGGCCTCGATCGCGCATCACCCGGGTGCCGAGGATCGCCGGCACATTGCAACCGAAGCCCATCAGCGAGAGCACGAAGCTGCGGCCATCGAGCCCGAGCCGTTCCATGAAGGCGTCCATCAGGTAGGCCGCCCGCGAGAGGTAGCCGCTGTCTTCCACCACGCCCATGGCCAGAAAAAACAGGGCGATCACGGGCAGGAAGACCATCACCGTGCCCAGGCCTTGATACAAGCCCTCCAGCAGGAATCCCCGCACCAGGCTGGGCAGGGGAGCCAGGAGCGGTTGGAGCACCAGCTGCCCGAACTGGTCGAGCAGGCCGGCCAGACCTTCTTGCACCGGCACACCGATCGCATAGATGGCCTGGAACATCAGGGCCATCGCCAGGAAGAAGAGCGGTAGGCCCAAGAGGGGGTGCAGCAACACCGCATCCAGCCGCCGGGTGCGCTGATCGCGCCAGCGGCCGGGCAGGGTGATGCTCCGCTCCACGAGATCGGCCATGGCGGCATCGAGCTCGGCATCCACGGCGGCCAGGCGCGACTCGAGCTGCTGCACCGTTTGCGGCCGCTTCTGCTGCTCGGTTGCCGCTGGCTCCTCTAGGGCCGCGAGTTGGTGCACCAGGCTGTTCTTGAGGCTGTCGATCCCCTGGCGGTATTTGGCGCTGACCAGCTGCACCGGCAGCGCCAGGCCCGAACTCAGCGCTTCAGTGTTGATCCGAACCCCGAAGCGGCTGGCCTCATCGGCCATGTTGAGCAGCACCAGCGCCGGTAGGCCCAGGCGTTGCACCTGCAGTGCCAGCCGCAGTTGCCGATCGAGCTGGCTGGCGTTGAGCACCACCAGCACCAGATCCACCGGGCTGCGTTCAAGGAAGCGGCGCATCACGGCTTCGTCTTCGCTGTGGCCGCGCAGGTCGTAGATGCCGGGCAGATCCACGAGCTGGAGTGTGCGGCCTGATAGCTCCAGGCCCGCCTGCATCAGTTCAACGGTGAGGCCAGGCCAGTTGCCGATCTGGGAATGGTGGCCGGTGAGCCGGTTGAACAGGGTCGACTTGCCCGTGTTGGGCATGCCGATCACGGCGATGGTGCTCACGCGTCCAGGCTCACGCGGGCGGCATCACGCCGGCGGAGCATCAGTTCGGTCATGCCCACGCGCACGTGCACGGGGCCCGACCACCAACCCCGCCGCAGCACCTGCACCGCTTGGCCGGGGCGCAGGCCGAGGGCCTCGAGGCGCTGGCGCAGGCCGGCATCCGCCGCCAGGGCCGACACCGTGGCCGTGGAGCCAGGGGGGAGATCCACCAGCCGGGACGCCGCGCCCATAGACAGCTCGCTATTGCGAATGAGTTGCAATATCTTATGTCCCCTGTGGGGGCTGCCTCTTCTGCCGAATCTGGTTACGTTGAGGACCTCACGCGCTGCTGTGGAAGCCGGTGCTGCACTTCTGGTCGCCCCATCTCGACCCGGCTCATCCCCAGGACTGCACGCAGCCTGAGCGCTATGCGATTCAGGTGCAGGCCAGCGGAGGCTTTCTGGCGATCGCCACCGATGGGCAGTCGTTGATGGAGGTGCCTGAGCCACAGCTGGCTCACCTCTTCCATGCCCATGAAGCGGCCTTGCGGGCGGCTAAAGAGCTCAATGCCGAGGGCCGCGGCCCGGTGGATGTGGTGAAAATCGAGCTGGATGTGCCCTGAGGGCCAGGCTCCGTAGGATCCGCGCCAGCCTGCCGCCCCTGTGCCCGCCCGGATGGAGCTCACCTACCGCCCCCGTCGCCTGCGCCGTTCCCCTGCTCTGCGGGCCATGGTGCGGGAAACCTCGCTCAGCGCCGCCGACTTCATCTATCCGCTATTCGTGCACGAGGGCGCCACGAATGAGCCCATTGGGGCGATGCCCGGCTGTCAGCGCTGGAGCCTTGAGGGCTTGGTGCAGGAGGTGGGCCGCGCTTGGGATCTGGGTATCCGCTGCGTGGTGCTGTTCCCGAAGGTGGCCGATGGCCTCAAAACCGAAGACGGCGCTGAGTGCTTCAACGAAGGCGGCTTGATTCCCCGCGCCATCCGCCGGCTTAAGGAGGTGCACCCGGGCATGGCGATCATGACCGACGTGGCCCTCGATCCCTACTCCTGCGACGGCCACGACGGCATCGTGAGTGGTGAGGGTGTGGTGCTCAACGATGAGACCGTGGCCCTGCTCTGCAAGCAGGCAGTGGCCCAGGCCCGTGCCGGCGCGGATCTGATCGGCCCCAGCGACATGATGGACGGCCGCGTCGGTGCCATCCGCGAAGCCCTCGATGAGGAGGGGTTCGAGCACGTGGGGATCATCAGCTACACGGCCAAATACGCCTCCGCCTACTACGGCCCCTTCCGCGAGGCTCTGGATTCAGCGCCCCGCGCGGCGGCCAGCAAGCCGATCCCCAAGGACAAATCCACTT
>Ga0194116_10001487_pt1 | contig 33292 bp, 6 predicted proteins | sample TA2MahsurfametaG_4_FD_148617 | JGI IMG/M metagenome (GOLD analysis project Ga0194116, IMG submission 148617) | Freshwater microbial communities from Lake Tanganyika, Tanzania - TA2015008 Mahale S9 surface | ecosystem: Environmental > Aquatic > Freshwater > Lake | place: Tanzania: Lake Tanganyika... | reverse complement strand
AGAAAGATGCACCATCACCTGTAGGCTGGTATCGACAGATTTTACAGCTTCATAACCCGCTCGAAAAAAAGAAGCATACGTTGGCATCGACACAGATGCCTTACCTAACGGCCACAGCATACCATCGTTGGTCTCATTACCCACTTGTACCCAATCGGGCCGAATACCCTCAGCTTGCAGTGCTAATAACACTTCGCGGGTGTGGGCTCGTATTGCAGTAGTCATTTGTGACGCGTTGAACAAAAGCCACTCGGCAGGAGGATTTTGCTTACCCGGATCGGCCCAGGAATCACTGTAATGAAAATTGATGAGCAGCTTTAGTCCTAATTGATGAGCCCGTCTTGCTTTAGCGATTAGATCGGCAGTACCATTCCAACCTCCCGCAGGATTCACCCAAACCCGCAAGCGAATAGCGGCAACACCTAATTCCCTCATCAATAAAAAGGGATCTTTTTGTGTACCGTCAGACGCATAAAATTTTCTTCCGGCAGCCTCCATTTCGGTGACCCAACTGATGTCGGCACCCCAGACGGGCAAATAACGATCTACCGTTATAGGCGGATTGCAGCAAAGGCCAGAGAGCAGAAAGACGTACAGGAAACCTTTTCTCATAATAATTGGATTTTCCCACTTCCATCGCGTAAGTGGATACGAATAGATACAAATTTTCGAAAAAAATCAGGAATGGACCTCTGAAGTAACCAACAACGAGTAAACCTTAGTACTATTTTTGAATAGTTATTTACGAGTATTTACTTACAAAATGAATTAATACTTAGACTTTACATGGCCAATAATTAAGGTAGCGTTTAGCTTTGTAATCCCTTAAGAAGGAGTACTTTTATAGACTGCTATGGCCTCTAAACCTTGCGAAATTCTACTTGGTAGATTTACAAAACTACAGCGCATACTTGCAGTATTTCTACTAAGTCTTGCTTGCATGGGTGGTGCTGTAGCTGCCCCCCTCGACACCTCGTTAGTTTTAATCGATCCGCCACTTGTCTGTGGCCTTAACGCAACGGTCAGGATGCAAGCCGGTATTGCGACTGCTTACCAGTGGTTCAAAGACGGGTCGCCCATTGCAGGCGCCGTATCTAGAAATTACAGCGCCCTTGTATCGGGCATTTATAGGGTAAGGGTGAGCGATAATAATGGTAATCTCGACAGCAGCCGCAACATTCAAATTTTGATCGTACCTAAACCGGTAGCGGGTTTTGTAACGAATGCCGTGTTGCAATGTTTTACCGGAAATTATTTCAGCTTCTCGAATACTTCATCGATTAGCAGCGGCAGCATGTCTTATACCTGGTATTATGGGGATGGCAGCTTTCAGATCGCGACCAATGGTGCAAAGACCTACGCCAACACGGGTAGCTATTCAGTAAAACTTGTTGCGACCAGCAATTTTGGTTGTGTGGATTCGATAACGCAGGTCGTTTCTGTCAATGCGCCGCCCAGTATTGGATTTACCGTAAACAACAATGCCCAGTGCCTAAACAGAAATGAATTTTTCTTTACCAATCAATCGACTGTGCCCGTTGGCTCGCTGCTCTATCGTTGGGAATTTGGAAATGGCACTTCTTCGACCAGTATCAACCCGGCCTATTCGTACGCGCAGGCCGGCACCTTTGTGGTAAAGTTAGTGGGCACGACCAATGCAGGATGTCGAGACAGTGTTACACAAACCATAACGGTTCATCCTAAGCCCCAGCTTGCATTTTCGGTTAACAATAACGAGCAATGCAGCCGCGGCAACTATTTTCAGTTTACCAATAACTCTACCATTCAAACTGGTAGCACGCAGTACGAGTGGAACTTTGGAAATGGAATTATATCGGCTGCTACCAGCCCTGCACATAGCTACCTGAACCCCGGCTCCTATACCGTTTCTCTTTTGGGCACTAGTAACAATGGATGCAGCGATAGTATTCGATCGACCGTAACGGTCAGACCCAGCCCTATCTCACTTTTTACTGTCAATGCCACCACACAATGCTTCAATGAACACCGCTATGTCTTTACGAATACCAGCACCCTTAGCAGTGGCACCATGCAATACTTCTGGGAATTCGGCGATGGCGTAGGAACGGCCACCAGCACTAATACCGTTTATCAATACACAGTGCCTGGAACCTACCGGGTAACGCTTCGCACCACAACCGCATTTAATTGTACGGCCGATTACTCAATGAATTTATTTTTAAACCCTTCTCCATCCGGAAGTATCATCCGTCCTGCCGATACGACCATTTGCGAAGGACAATTTATACAACTGCAGGCTACTCCTGCTCCCTTCTACCAATGGTTCTTAAATGGCATTGTAATTGCCGGGGCCAATGGAGCCACCTACAATGCCACACAACCGGGTGTGTACACGGTTAAATTTATCAATACCTATAATTGCGAAACGATGAGCAGTAACAGCGTTACGCTCACCAAAGTATTTGTACCCACGGCCGATTTTAGCATAGATCGTAGCTGCGCTAATCATCCCATTACGTTTACCAATCTTTCTTTTGTTAGCAACAGCTTGCCGGTTACCTACCTGTGGAATTTTGGAGACAGCACCACGTCTACTTTGTTTTCGCCGTCGCACACGTATCTGAATGCCGGCAATTATCAAGTACGGTTAACGGTAAGGCCTACACTTTGTCCGCAACTGGCCGTATCTGTTATTAAACCCTTACTCATACAGCAAGGGCCCGTCAACCTTCGCTATCCTCCCGTAAACGCTGTGTCTGCAAGAGACTTGCAGCTTCAGGCCCGCGCTTTCTCGAATGGGGTTTACCAGTGGAGCCCTGCGACCGGTTTATCAAATGCTACCATAAGCAACCCGGTATTTAACCACACTAGTCAGCAAGAATATATCATCTCTATTCGCAATGCAGCTGGATGCCCTATTGTAGATACGTTACTTGTTCGGATGTTCCCGGCCAAAGAGATCTATCTACCCGATTACTTTACGCCCAATAACGATGGAAAGAACGATCGACTAATTCCGCTGCTGGTCGGTATTACATCGCTCAAGAGTTTTCGCGTATGGAACCGATGGGGTTTACTGGTGTACCAGACCAATAAGATCGGCGAAGGATGGGACGGCACCTGTAGAGGAACCAAGCAACCAATGGAAACGTATTTCTGGATCGCTGAAGGATTAGATATTGACGGAAAAGTAATTCAACGAAATGGATCGAGCGTATTGGTTCGATAAAAATGAAAAAGGTCAAGCATCATATTATTCTTTGTAGCCTGTTGCTGGTAAGTTGTGCAAGCAGCTTTGCCCAAGACCCTCATTTCTCGCAATTTTTTGCAGCACCGGCCACCCTTAACCCGGCCTACACCGGTGTTTTCGATGGAGCAGCTCGAGTAAGTACCAACTTCAGACAGCAATGGACCAACCTGGGAAGCCCCTACACCACCGGCTTTGCCTCGTTCGACCTGAAATGCCTGCGCAATAATTCTTTTGAGCAAAATCCGTTTAATATTGGAGTTCAACTTCTGTCCGATCGCACGCTCAAAGGAGCCTACACTGCCAATTTTGTAGGCGCATCGGCCTCGTACCATATTCCGCTGAATCGAGAGGGCAATCAAAGCCTGGGTATAGGATTAAGTGGGTCGTATGGAAAGCGTCGGGTAGATTTTAGCCGACTGGCCTCGGGTTCGCAATTTACCAGCGGAGGATTCGACCTGTCACTTCCCAGTGGAGAAATTGCGCTGGAAAGTATGGAGCCTTTCTTTTCGTTCAATGCGGGAATGGTCTACACCTACAATAACCGCGAAGAGGGCACCTTCTTCGATCTTGGCTTTGGTGTATTTAATGTTAATCAGCCCGCACAAACCATCTTGTACGATCAAAACGAAGTCGTACCGATGCGATTTACCGGGCAAGCCAATCTGCAACGCTACATTCAATCCGACATCGTACTCGATGTAAGACTTCTTTATCAAAACCAACGAGGGGTCGACTACCTGGCCGGTGGATTGGCCGTATCGAAACTACTCAACGAAGAAGACGAATCCACCTTGGTGGGAGCAGGCTGCTGGTACAGGACGGGCGATGCTATTACCCCGCATGTTTTTGTGGAGTACCAGCGCATCAGAATCGGTTACACCTATGACATTCAAATAAACGATATCCGAAAAATAGTACGGCCGGGTAATTCATCTGAACTATCCCTTCAACTACGCATCGGAAAAAAAGATTTTAACCAATAGACTCACTTGATATATTCTTTCGCACATAGTATTCGTAGAAGATCTGCCAAGACCAACTTGACAAAAGGAATCTTGGTAGGAATGGCGTTGACGTTAATAGCCCAGGGAAAAGCAATTGCACAAGACCCGCATTTTTCTCAGTTCTATGCATCTCCTCTTACCCTGAATCCTGCCAACACCGGCCTTTTTTCGGGTGATGTACGACTGGCCACCAATTACAGAAACCAGTGGAGAACCGTAGCAACCCCATTTACGACCGCAACAGTGGCTTGCGATGTGCAACTGCTCAATAATAAGATCGGCAACGACCTGTTTGGCTTTGGAATGGTCGGCATGCTGGACCAATCTAATAACCAGGGGCTCAAAGCCAATTTTGCGGGCCTGTCTACCGCTTACAATAAAAGTATTGACCGTAGAGGATATCACAGGATCGGCGTAGGCCTACAGGCATCGCTGGTTTCAAAAAAAGTTGACTACAGCCGATTTGTGTTCTCAAGACAATTTACTCCTACCGGCTTTGACCCGACCGCCAGCAACGGAGAGCCTATGAGCGGCTTTACCCTTAACTACCTCGATCTGGCTGCCGGTATTATTTACTCTGGCATCAATGACGCACAAAGTCAATGGTACCTCGGCGCCTCCATGTATCATTTGAACCGCCCCAACGAAGCCATCAATGCTGCAGAGAATAATTTGCTACAGCCCCGCCTTTCTTGCCACGGCGGACTCAACTTTCGATTAGGAGAGCTGAATCGTATTTATTTCAGCGGGCTGTACATGAACTCGGCCATTACCGAAGAGATCATGACGGGTGCCGTATTTGAATCTACCATCCGCAACTATCAGTACGACACTAAACTGTTCTCCGGTATGTACTACCGGGTGGGTGATGCCATTATTCCTTACATCGGCATTAATACCGGAGAGATGTCGGTTGGGTTTTCGTACGATATAAATGTTTCTTCTATGAAAACCGCCACGCAAAGTAGAGGAGGCTTCGAAATAGCCTTGCAGCTAAATCTCTCAAAAAATACCGAAAACAATAAAATACCCCGCTGTTACAACAGATTCTGATATGTGTAAGCGCCTGTCCATAGTCTACAATACCTGCAAAAAACAACTGAGCATTTTTGTGCTCGGTCTGTTAGTCGTGACCCAACTGCAGGCACAGCTTACCATTAACCGGTTTGCCAGTGATCTAACCTACTTTCCTGGTGCCGGTATTTCTGTTAATGTGATTCCACAAGGGGTGTTTACGCTCTCGACTAATCAGTTTATTTTAGAATTGTCAGATAATGCCGGAAGCTTTGCAGCACCGGTATTGCTTACTTCAGTTACAGATTACTATGTTTCGACCATTAACGCTTCGATTCCTACTAGCACCCCAACAGGAACCGGATATAAGATTCGCGTTCGCTCCACCTCGCCTGCCTATACAGTAGAGAGTAGCGCCTTCTCCATAGCAGCAGCACCCGGTGTAGCTTTCACGAGACCTTCGATGTCGGTTTCCCCAGCTTCGCAGGATATGATAAACTGTGTTTCGACCTCAGCCTACTTTGGCTACTTAAAACGAGATATTAACAACACCACGGTAGAAGTAGAGAGCCAGATCGCCTCATACAATCCGCAATTCACTTATACTGTAAATTTTATTGATAGATTTACAAACACGACTAGCACATCAGTATCGCCCATTAGCCACACCGAAGGCTTCTTTTTTACACCTGGCGGAAAACCCATTGGACATTACCCCATCGAGATCATAAAAACCCATACAGCATCTAATACCTCTTCTGTTTTTACAACAACTTACCTTTTTCACACAGGCAATACAGGACTAGGGTCTCTATCGTCTGACTTTGTTTGTTCTTCTGACACCGTATTTTTTATTGTAAACCAGCTTTCTGGTAATTACCCCGGCTCTAAGTACAGGATCAATTATGGAGATGGCACAGCAGACCAATGGAAAACCCATGCTCAACTTTTTGCCAATGACACCCTGTATAATATTTTTCTTAACCCAACTTGCGCCCCTAACAGTGGCGGAATTGTAAACAATGGCAGGTTGTCGTACAAGGTGCAGTTCGATCTTTTTAACAGGGGATTACTCAATAATTGTATAGACTTCTCTATCAATGGTAACGGGGTTACCAAATGGGTAAATGTGAGCACGGCCCCAGCTGCCAACTTTACTGTTCTTGCAGCAGTGTGCAGTACAGCTGCCATTAGCTGTACAAATACTACTACCCCGGGGCAATATGGAACTACAAATACTTGCCTTTCGGCATTCACTAGCCAATGGGCCTACCAACACCCAACTGCTACTGGATTTAGCCCCGTACCCCCATCATGGATAAGTAATAATAATATGACCATTCCTGCTTCGACTGTACAACAATTTGGAGCGGGCTGTTGGAAAATTAGATTAAGGGTATTTAATACCACAACCGAGGGATGTACAAGAATATCCGAAATAGAAAAAACCGTACGCGTCGAGAGTCCGGTTACGGCCGACTTTAATATTTTGGCAAATAGCCTATCGGTTACCTCTATCTGCTTTGGGCAAAGCGTAACACTACAAGATCTTTCTAATGCGATTGGAACTTGTAAAAACGCAACCTTTATCTGGTCCATTACACCCAATACCCCCAATACGCTTTATACCTTTATCAACGGCACAGGCGGTAGCAGCCAAAACCCCCAGATTACCTTTAATACCCCCGGCAACTACAACATAACACAGAATGTCTCTAATGCCTGCGGACTAATGACCCCACGCACCAAACCGTTGCTGGTGCTTGGTAATCCCACTGCAACATTTAGTCCTACCTCACAAAGCATTTGTCGAAACGATCCAGTTAGTGAAGACATTAATTTTTTGTTTACCCCCTATCGCCCCACCTATAGCAGCTCACCTTTTTTACCCAGCTCTTACAGCTGGACTGTAGGGGGTAGCGGTGTTACGGCCGCTGACTATGAGTTCGTTAATAACACCACCAGCAGCGATGCATTTCCAACTATTCGCTTAAAAGCTTTCAAAGTATTTTCTATTACCGTTACCGTTAATGGAAGTTGCGGCAATTCTGCCTCTGCAGGAACGATCACTATAACGGTCAAAAGAAATCCGCTTGTTACCAATACCGATATTACACAAACGATCTGTTCTGGCGCTTCTTTCTCTACTATCAATTTTACAGCCGACATGGCCAGTCCTTCGTTTTCGTGGACGGCAGCTGCCGTACCTGCAGGAACTGCTACAGGTTTCTCGAACGGAACTGGCAACTCGTTGATCGGTTCGCAATTGATCAGTAACAGCAACGACCCCGTGCAAGTGGTGTATGCGGTATCGGCCACCGTTAACGGCTGTACGGGCCCTGCTACAAACTTTACCATCAATCTAAATCCGGCACCGCGAGTTGTTTTTTCGAGCCCCGCCAGTCCGCAACGTATTTGCTCCGAACAAACTTCTACAGCTGTTACGCTAACCACCCCCACCACTGGGGCTACGGTCAGTTGGACCAGCACAACTCCGGCAGGTATTACCGGGGCACTCACCGCAGGAACCACAACGATCAGCGCACAAACTTTAATTAATGCCAACACTACTCCCGTTACTATCGACTATGTAGCCTTGGCCGTAGCCGGAGGTGGAAGTACTTGTCCGGGCGTGCCTGCTACCTATAAGATTATTGTAAACCCCAAACCGGTTGGCACCGCTACCCCCGCAAACGCCACGATCTGCTCGGGTACCGGCACCGCGATAGCGTTGGGAGCGAATACACCTTCTAGTGGCAATGCATTTTCGTGGACCGTTAGTGCACCCGCAGGCATAACCAATGCTACCAATGGAAACACTACTGTGGGCCAATCTTCTCCATCGATCAACCAGACATTACAAAACAACACGGCAGGCCCACTAACGGTAACGTATACCATTACACCCACGCATGTGGCCGGAAGCCCCTTATTAACCTGTACGGGCAATACAATCTCTACGACCATTACGGTCAATCCAAGACCCACCGTCTCTAACACGCCCCTGTCACAGTCTATTTGCTCGGGCGCGACCACTTCGGCGGTTCAACTAACGGCGGCAGTACCCGGTACAACTTTTACTTGGACTTCAACGGCAACAGCATCCATTAGCGGCAACACCGCAACGGGCACTACTACTATTCCTGCTGAAACACTTACCAACACCGGTAACACAAACGGCACCGTAACCTATGCCATTGTACCCAGTGCCAGTGGATGCACAGGCACTACGGCCAACTATGTAACCACTGTTTTTCCGGTTTCGTCGGTGAGCAATTCAACCTTATTACAAAACATTTGCTCCGGTACTAATAGCGCAGCTGTAACGCTTACATCGAACGTGAGTGGCTCTACCTATAGTTGGTCTTCTGTAGCGGGCGCAGGTATTACAGGTGCTACAGCCTCTGGTTCTGGTAATATTCCAATTCAAACATTACTCAACAGTACACAACAGGCCGGAACAGTAACCTATACCATCATTCCCTCCAATAATAATTGCCCCGGCAATCCGGCCACTTATCAAATTAATGTGCAGCCTGCTGTCACTACGCAGCTTTCGATGGCTAGCCAAACGATCTGCTCGGGGGCACCTTCCGATCCGGTTACATTTAGCTCGTCGGGCCCTGCCGTAACCTATAGTTGGACCAGTAGTGCCCCCGCAGGTATTAGTGGAGCAACCGCATCTGGTAATGGTAATTTACCCGCACAAATATTAACGAACAGCACCGGTGGTCCCTTAACCGTTACCTATTCTATTCGCGCTACAACATCTGCAACACCGGCCTGCCAAGGTCCTGTTAGCTCTCATTTTATTATTGTAAATCCATCGCCTACGGTTAGTTTTTCAAGAGCCAACGAAACCATTTGTAGCGGAGGCAACAGTACCGCGGTAACACTCACCGCCACTCCGTCGAATGCGACTATTGCTTGGAATGCTACGGTACCTGCAGCCATTACTGGTGCAACACTAACCGGCACTAACACTATACCTGTACAAACGTTACTCAATAGTGGCATTACACCGCAGGTAGTTACGTACTCGGCTATTGCTACTACCAGCGGGGCAGCCAGCTGTCCCGGTACGACCGCTAACTATTCAGTTACGGTAAATCCCTTGCCCGACCTGATTGCCACACCGGTCAGTAGAACGATCTGCTCGGGTGGCTCTACTTCTATAGCACTTTCTTCTTCGGTGTCCGGTACTACCTATTCTTGGACGGTCACAGCTCCGGCAGAAGTAAGTGGTGCCGCAAATGGAAGTGGCAACACTATCAGTCAAACACTGGTCAATACCAGTACAGAAAATAAGATCGTGACCTACACGATCACTTCTTCTTACAGTTTTAACGGACGTACCTGCTCGGGCACGACCACAACAGTAGAGATAACCGTTAAGCCCCGAGTACTGGTAACCAACTCACCCTTAACCCAAGCTATTTGTTCGGGAACAACTACTGCAGAGATCGTACCCACCTCAAACATTACCGGTGCCAGTTTCTCTTGGACCGGTACCGCCACCAATGGCATCGGTAGTTTTATCAACAGCGGAACAGGCAATATTCCTGCACAAACGTTAACCAATACAACCATTACGTCAGGAACGGTAACCTATGTTATTACCCCAGAGGCAAACGGATGTCAGGGCATTGCGAGTAATTATGTAATTACGATCTATCCGGTCTCTCGGGTAACCAACTCGGTGCTCACGCAATCCATCTGCTCCGGAACCGCTAGTACCGCCGTTACGCTTACCGCAAATGTAACGGGCACGACCTTTAGTTGGACAGCCGCCGCCACCAGTGGGACTACAGGCTATGCAGCATCGGGCACAGGCACTATTCCAACACAAACTATTACCAATGGTACCGCAAGCGCGGGTACGGTTACATACACCATTGTTCCTACAAATAACAACTGCCCCGGCGAAACTGCATTATATGTTATTACCGTGCTACCCAGACCCACTGTTACCTTTAGTGCAGGTAATCAAACAATTTGTTCCGGTGCAGCGAGCCAAGCGGTTACGCTAAGCTCATCTACGAGTAATGTTAGCTTTAGCTGGACCAGTGCAGCGGTAACGGGTATTAGTGGCAATACTAATGCAGGTACCGGTACTATCCCCATTCAAACACTCACGAACAATACGGCTAATCCCCTTAGTGTCGTTTATATTGCCAAGGCTACAACTCAGTCCGGATCTTGCGAAGGACCAGCGGCCAATTACACGATCACGGTAAACCCCAGCCCTACTATTCAATTCTCAAGAGGCAATCAAGTAATCTCTTCGGGCACTGCTTCTTTGCCGGTAACGCTCAGCTCGACCACCACGAACGCACAAATTTCGTGGACCACAAACCCGCCCTCGACCATAACGGGTGCCACGCTAAGCGGAACCACAATTATACCGGCGCAAACTTTAGTGAGCACCTCTACACAAGCTGTACAGGTCTTGTATGCGGCAACGATCGCTACAGGCGGATCGACTACTTGCCCGGGTACTCCAGCCAACTATACCATTACGGTCAACCCCATACCGAATGTATCGGCTACGCCGAACCCTGAGATTATCTGCTCGGGAGGAACGACATCGATTACACTTTCTACCAGTATTCCAGGAACTACTTATAATTGGACTGTTTCTTCTAGTGGTTCGGTAACCGGTGCAAGTGCCGGATCGGGCAATACCATTCGCCAAACACTAACCAACAGCTCGGCTGCAACGCAAACGGTCACCTATATAGTAACGCCCTCTTTTACCAATGGTGGTGTGGTCACTAATGGTTCTCCGCTTACTGTTATTGTTAACGTACGACCCATTCCCTCGCTGTCTAGTGCAACGAGCGGTTTATCGATCTGTTCAGGGACCGTATTTAACTACACGGCGACCAGCTTGACCGCCAACACGAATTTTTCTTGGACGCGCCCTGCTGTAACCGGCATAAGTGCTGCAGCGAGTTCGGGAACGACCGCCACCATTAGCGAAACACTCACCAATACGACCACTTCGCCTGTAACAGTACCCTATACCTATACACTCAACTTCGAAGGTTGTGCCAGAACACAGTCAGTTAGTGTAATAGTGAACCCGAATGCCAAAGCTGAGTTTTCGGCTGCTGAGTTAACAACCTGTCCTCCCTATTCACTGCAACAGCGCTTAACGCTTACACCACATACTAACGCTAACAGTCAACCCGATTTCAAGTGGTATGCCAACAATGTGCTGATCGGTTCCGGGGCCTCCATTCCCACCTACTCTATTACTCAACCCGGTGTATCTGCTGCTATTAAATTGGTAGCCAAGAGCAGGTATAACTGTCTTAACGATTCAATGGTTTTGACCGTATCGACACTCTTACGGCCTACCCCATCGTTTACCAAGAGTATCGACACCGCCTGCGGACCCGTGGCTGTTTTGTTTACCAATACCTCTACGCCTACCACACTATCGGGCTCTTCGTACAACTGGAACTTCGGTAATGGACAAACAGCGGCTGTACAGCAACCGGGCGCGGTCACGTATGTTTCTAATGTCAACAATATTGATACCACCTATTATATTTCGCTTAGCATTGTTACCCAGTGCGAAACCGTACAGTATAGAGACTCTGTGTTGATTAGACCTACACCCAAGGCGCTCTTTATTCCGGATACCACTGTTCGTTGCTCACCGGCCACGCTGCGCTTTATCAATAACTCGAAAGGCCGCGCTTTTCAATACATCTGGAATTGGGATGATGGCACCATCGATACCGTAGCCGATAACAGGACCATGACCCACTACTATGCCACGGGTATTGCCAGAACCTATGCGGTAAAGCTGATCGCCAGAAATGAGTGCGGTGTAGATAGCTTTACGGTTCCCATTTTAATTCGGGCCACTACGATAATACCCGGATTAATCATTGCGGGTCCCAATACCTATGGTTGCTCTCCTAAACCTGTCACCTTTGTTACCAACTCTGTTGGAACAGGCTTATTTACCATCAATTTTAATGATGGCTCTCCGCTCTACACCAGCACCCGGCCTAACGATACCCTTACCCACATCTTTAACCAAGCGGGAACATATACAGTAACCTTGCGAGGCCAAAATGATTGTACCGATACCAGTACCTCTAAAGTCATTATTGTGCACCCCTCGCCAAGGGCTAATTTTTCGCTAGACAAAACACAGTATTGCAGCTCCGATACCATCCGAACTACGAATCTCACTACGTCGGGTATGACCTACATTTGGAATTTTGGGGATGGATCTGCCAATATCTTTAATGTTACCAATCCTACTTATAATTACGCTACCCCCGGAACTTATACCATTACCCTTATTGCCAACAGTTCCTTTGGGAGTGGTGCGACCTGTAGTGATACTATGCGAAAAGTAGCCAATGTAACTGCAAACACGGCGGCCAACTTTACATCGAACATCAATAACGTAAACTGTGCTCCGTTTACCTTCAATGGCTATACAACTCCGGCCGACTATATTAATGTAAGGTGGTTCTTTTTAGATAATGCTGGTACCATTTTGGGTAACGCCACGGGTACCAATGCAAACTACCTTTTTGCCAATGAAGGCCTGTACAGAGTAAAAATGATATCGACTAACCCCAATGGTTGTATCGATTCATTAACGATAAGCTTTAGGGTTACCGCTTCGCCCACCGTTTCGTTTACGGCTACCGATACCACGCTTTGTAACCCAGGCGGCTCTGTACTATTTACCAATACCACCACGTTCACAGGACAGGAGAACTTGACATACCAGTGGAGTATCGACGGGGTTAATCTCTCTGCAAGCAATACAACGTACAGTTATAATTTTGCTCCCACTGCAGGTGCCACCAGTCCCATTACCTATCGCGTTACGCTTACGGCCACACCGGTTGCTTCGGGCTGTCTTCGCAGTTTTGAGCGAAACGTTACCGTGCTTCCTGATCCTAGGGTAACCTTACCTGCCAATATGAACATTTGCACGGGCACCAATGTTTCGACCAGTTTTAGTACCGTTAACTCGGGCGGGGTAACTACCTATGCTTGGACAAATAACAGAACACAGATCGGATTGGCTGCGTCGGGTACAGGAAATCTTCCTTCTTTTGTGGCCACCAATACCGGCTTCTCGCCTCTTACGGCCACTATAACGGTAATACCCAGTTATACCAAGAATAATAAGACCTGCGTTGGGCAAGCCTCTAGCTTTACCATCAAAGTAAATCCTGTTGGTCATGTTAATCAACCCGAAAATCAAGTGGTATGTCATGGTCAACTCACCTTGGTAAATTTTACAAGTAACAACACCGGTGGCACCACTACCTACAGTTGGACCAATGATAATCCTACTATCGGCATTGTTACTAACAATACCGGCAACATTGCCACCTTCTATGCTATTAACGATGCTGCTTCTCCAACCGTAGCAACGATTACCGTTACCCCCACCTTTACCAACGAAGGGGTATCGTGCACGGGTCCCTCAAAAACATTTACCATTACCGTGCTTCCCAAAGCAGTGGTAGATCAGCCGGCCAACCAGGTGGTTTGCAATGGAGAGGTAACGAGCTTTACATTCGGAAGTTCGAATACTGGCGGAGCCATCTCTTACCGCTGGACAAATGATAATGCCACGATCGGGCTTGCCGCCAATGGAAACGGGGCGGCTACCTTTACCGCTACCAATACCGGCACGGCTCCGGTTGTCGCTACCATAACTGTTACACCAACCTATACCTACCAGGGAAAATCTTGCGATGGCCCTCCCAAACAATTTACCATTACCGTTAACCCCTCGGGTCAGGTCAATACGGTGGGTAGCCAGATACTCTGTAATGGCGCATTGGCGCTGGGTGTACGATTCAGCACAGGTAATACAATTGGAACCACTACATATAATTGGACCAACAGTGAACCCAGCATAGGGCTTGCCGCCTTTGGAACCGGCGAGATCGATAGCTTCCGTGTAATTAATAACGGAGTGGCTCCTGTCGTTGCCACCATACGCGTAACGCCCAGCTTTGCTCACGCAGGTCTTTCTTGCCCCGGGCCTGCCACCACATACACCTATACGGTGAACCCGTCTGGTCATATTAACCAGCCAGAGAATAAACAATTCTGTGATGGAGTAACGACCACCGCCCTCGGCTTTACGTCGAATAATACCGGAGGAACGGTCGCTTACACCTGGACCAACAATAATACAGCGATCGGATTAGCAGCCAGTGGTACGGGTACTATTGCTCCGTTCAGAGCTGCCAATAACACGTCGGCACCAATTTTAGGGACCATTGCGGTAACCCCTTTATTTACCAACGCCGGAGTAACCTGTAGTGGACCTTCAAAATCATTTACCATTACAGTATTGCCGTTGCCACAGACCCGATTTGTTGTCACCCCCGACTCGGCCTGCGCACCCATGGTAGTCACTTTCTCGAACCTTACACTCTATGCCGATACCTACCAGTGGTTCCTAAATAACATTCCATTCAGTACGGCCTTTAATCCGCCTCCGCAGATCTTGACCCAGGCCGGCACCAATTATACCTTTACCCTGTTGGCCAGCAATGTAGCGGGCGGTTGCGGACCTGTCTCTTATAGCTATACCGTTAAGACGCTTCCTACTCCTTCGGCCAGCTTCTTTGTTAATAATGCCGTGGCCGACACCTTATATGCCTGCAAAGAATTGACCGCCTCTATTAATAATAGTTCGTACCTGAATACGCCCGCTACCACTACGGGGCTATTGTACTCTTGGTATTTGAACGGTGTGTTGCAATCGGCCACCACCCGCAATCCTGTTTTTGCACTTCGCAATACTTCGTATACCAGAGATTCGCTTATTCAAATAAAACTGATCGTTTCGTCGCTGGCAGGTTGTATCGATTCGGTAAAAAAATGGGTGCGGCTTTATCCGGAACCCTTGGCCTCTTTTATAATTAACGGGGGTACCAGCAATTGCGCCATACAACACACCGGACTTATCAAGACCATTACCAATAATTCACAGATCAAACAACCGGGTCGCTACGAGTGGTCTATTTACAATCGAACATCTGCCTCGTTCAGTCATGGGGTGCGAATCTCTTCGGTTACGGCCGCCTCTCCGCAGTTTATTTTTCCTGATAATACGTCGGCAGCCGATACCACCTACGATATTAAACTAAAAGTAACCAGCCCCGATGGCTGCACAAAAGATACGATCATTACACAGATCGTTTTTGCTAGACCTATCGTCAACTTCAGGATCACAGACTCTGTTTCTTGTACCGGGTCGCTCAGCGTCTCTTTCTTAGATATGTCTCAATCGCCCACCAGCCAAATAACCAGCAGAAAGTGGTGGTTCGACGATGGAGCGGCCTTTAGTACCCTCCCTGCCGTCAATCACATTTACAGCCACTACGGCGCTTACTATCCATCGCTTTTCGTAACCAATGCAAGGGGCTGTATCTCTGACACAATGAAAAAGCGCATTGTGGTATTTGGAGCGCCTACCGCCAACTTTACCGCGCCCAATACGATCTGTGCGCAAACTCCCCTGACCTTTATCAATACCAGTATTCCGGGATGGGGCAGCACTTCATTTAATATGATCACGTGGGATTTTGGAGATGGCAATACCAGCGATCAGCTTCAGCCCACGCATACCTACCAGGCTTCTGGAACGTATCTGGTGACCCTTTCTATTAGAAGCGACAGCAGTTGCATCACCTCTACAAAGACCAAAACGGTTATCGTGTTCGGCAAGCCAAGGGCCGACTTCGAGTATTCGAGCAGTTGCGTTAATACCCCCATCAACTTCTTTAACCGTTCTACGGTGGGGTATGGAGAAATGGATTACAATGTAGTTCGCTGGACCTTTGGTGACGGGCAACAATCACAGTTGATCAATCCTACCCACACCTATGCACAAACAGGCAGCTACACCGTGCAATTAATTGTAAGTGGCAATAACTGCCCTCACCTCTTAGATACCGTTGCCAAGACGCTGGTCATTAAAAACCCCAGACCCGACAGCACGTATCCCAGAATATTCGCCTCTCGTTTACAGCGCTTCTCGATGACCTCTCTGCCCGGTGGCATCAGCTACTTGTGGACCCCCCCCACAGGGCTTACGCATCCTAATCGACGCACTACGGATGCGTACTACTTACAAGCCGATCCTATTAAGGTGTTTTATACCATCACCATTAAAGACAGCAGTGGTTGTATTAATAACGACAAACAAGAGGTATGGGTATTTGAAAAACCCGATGTGTATGCGCCAACGGCCTTTACGCCCAATGGCGATAGCAACAATGACGACTTTAAGCCTTTCTATATTAACATCAAGACCTTGACCAGCTTTAGGATCTACAACCGTTGGGGAGCGCAGATCTTTGAGACCAATGATATGAACAGAGCCTGGAACGGGCAGATCAACGGATCGCTCGCCCCGCTAGAGACCTACACCTGGATCGTGGAGTGCTACGATGTTAACGACAAGAAGATCACACGCAAGGGTATGGTGAGCCTGCTGAAATACTAGTTGCCACCTACCCCAAAGCGAACACCCAGTTCCCAAGCGCGCATCGAGTTAAGGCCAAGGCCTTTATTATCCATGTTAAGATCGTAACTAAGACCAGCATTAAGCTTATTGAACTGAACGCCCAGATAAGGAGAGAGGGTTTTTGTATTCCGATAAAATGTACCCATATCTATAGAGAGACCTCCCTCAATTCCATTCGGCATAAAACCCAGTATGGCACCGCCTGAAAAAAAACTGTTACCCACTTGGCTTTGATAAATGGCACAAAGATTCATCGATAGCTGAGGAGTCAGCTCGGCTGTAACACTACCATGCGCCGTATAACGCGTGGGAATCTCTTCGTACACATCGGTTACCAGCGTTTGACGGGGCGTATTAAAATGATATCCGCCAGCACCCACTTTTATCAAATACCCATCTAACTGATGGGTAAAGAGTATACCGGCACCGACCGAAAAATAATTACTCATATTGGCCAGTGCATTCTCGCCGGTGGGAAGTGCCGTATTGAAACCACGGCTAGCGAACTGGCTGGTAAAAGTGAGTTGAGAAAAATCAATGCGGCGATTACCATAGATACCGGCCAGACCAACACCCAGCCTTGAATTACCTTCTTCGTCGAGCGACAAAAGGTAGGCAAGGTTTAGCGAAGCATAGGCCGTTTTATAGGCACCCTGCAAAGACTGATCGGTCATTAACATACCCCCGATACCCAAGTTACCGGCCGCTCCCCTTTCTACACTCAACAGACTTCCATAAAAAGAGGCCAGTGCCGTGTTGTACGAGGCAGAAGAGCCAAACCACTGCTGGCGGTAATTAGCAAATACCTGAAAATCGGAGGTGCCCTCTGCGGCATAGGCAGGGTTTACCGCCAATGGTGTATTAAAAAATTGTGTGGATACCGGGTCTTGCGATCGGGCCGACAAGGCCCAGATTCCACCAATAAAAACAATCAATAATTTCTTTTTCATATTATCTAATTAAGAGTGTCTGTCCATTACGTTTAATTACCTGACCGGAGCGATCTACACCCTCTGCATACCAGGTGTATGTATCCATGGGTTGACGCTGGCCGTTGTTGGTTCCATCCCAACCTGCGTTGGTAGAGCCGCGCATCTCGTAGATCAATTGTCCCCAACGGTTATAGACCCTAAAGTAACGCAGCGTAAGTCCGACCAGCTCTGGATAGAGTCGATCGTTTTGACCATCTGCATTGGGGGTAAATGCCTTGGGAACGAATATGTCTACGGCATCGAAGACAAATACCTTGAGCGTATCGGTCGTAACGCAACCCGATGCCGCTGTAATTCTGATCGTATAATTCTGTGGTTGCGTGGCCGTAAATACAGGATTTGCGATCAAGGCATTGTTGAGTCCGGTCGAAGGTGTCCAGAGATAGGAAACCCCGATGGTTCGCGCCGAAAGCGGAGTAGCCGTAGAAGCAAGCGCTTTTACAAATGGATAAGTAGTCGAGCCAACCGGTCTATCTATACTAATATTACGCGATTGCGTTCTGGCTAACTCTGGGCAAAGTTGTGGTGCCACACGAAGCGATACATTATAGATACCACTTTGCGTATAGGTATAGGTAGGCTGTTGTTGAGTGGAGGTATTATTATCACCAAAGTTCCACAACCAGTTGACCGTGCCACTACCCGCTACTTGCGATAAGTTGGTAAAGCGCACAGGTGTATTAACGCAATACGTATCGAAAGAGAAGTCTGCCACAGGGGTCTTGATAAGCGACAAGGCCAATGGTTGGGTCAAACTGGTCTGACAACCTTGGTTGCTGATCGCCATTACCTGATAAGAACCGGCAGCAGAAGCGCCGAAGGTAGAAAGGACCGCTCCAATTACAGGAGATCCGTTCACGTACCACTGATAGCTGGCCGCATTGGTAGCCGTTGTAGTAAGGGCTACGGAGCTTCCTTCGCATATAACTGTAGTTGCAGGATTGCTTACCTGAACGGTTGGGTTGGGATGAATAGTAATACTTCTTGAAGCAGTAGTGGTACAGCCGTTGGCGCTGGTACCGGTTACCACATAGGTGCCGGACTGCGTTGGCGTAAAGGCCACTCCATTGGTAATACCGCCCGTCCAACTATAGGTAGCTGCACCAGTGGCGGTGAGCACTACCTGGCTTCCTTCGCAGACACCGCCAGTGGCCGGCACTGCGGCAATAGAAAGCACCGGTCTTGGATTTACAAAAATAAATCCTATAGCGGTATTGCTACATCCGTTAGCATCGGTACCCGTTACCACATACGTGGCAGACTGTGTGGGTGCAAAGGCCACCCCATTGGTAATTCCGCCCGACCAGCTGTAGGTAGAAGCCCCCGTAGCAGTAAGTGTAACATTCTCACCGGCGCAGACAGATCCATTGACAGGACTGGTCGCCACCAAAAGGGTTGGCAGCGGATTGACATCGATCTGGAAGTTAGCAGAGTTATTGGTACAGCCGTTGTTATCGGTTACACGCAAGCTATACAAACCGGCACTACGTGCCACAAACGAAGTAGCGCTGGCATTTTGAATCGGTAAGCCCGAGCTCAGCCACTGACGTTGCAGTGTCGAAGTAGTAGAAAGGACTGCACTATCGCCCACACAGAATTGAGTTCTTGTAACATTAACGGCAGGTGCAGACGGACGAGGATACACATTTAAGACAAGCGTATCGGAGTTCGAGATACAGCCATTGGCATTAGTGACACGAACAAAATAGTTACCACTAGCATTGACCGACAGGGTTTGGTTAGCACTAACAATAGAAGTGCTGCCGGTACGGTACCAGCTATTATTGCTGAGCGAAGAAGAAGATAACTGGGTTGAACCCCCTTCGCAGAACGCCAAGCTACCATTAACAGAAACAGTAGGTCGCTGTGGAACAGGGTTAACCACCAGGGTAAAGGTATCTGAGTATTTCTTACAGCCGTTATCAAAGAAGTTCATCCGCGTGTAGGTGCCGGCTGCTCTTGCAAACAGAACCGTATCGGAGATATTAAGAGGCTGGCCGTTGAATACCCAGGTGGTATTTACTGTGCTGCCAGTAGAGAGTCGAATGCTGTCTCCGGTACAAATACTGGTTATACCGGCTCTATTAATAGAAGGACGCTCTGGGCAATCAAGGGCACGAGAACCCGTACGGCGATAATTACCTTGGAACGTACCCCATATAGGCTCGGCCGTAGTACCACTTACCGGGCTTACATCAGGAGCAGGAAGTCCCCAATCGGCAATATTGATCACCTTGACAGGCTCATCGGGACTATCACATAACGAAGGATTATCGGCACGTGCCAACTGCAACAAGCGATTATACGATAGGCTTGTATTGACCGTATTGGTGGCCGGATTATCGTACAACCCAATAAAGGAGCCTGACTGCGTTCCTACATAAACGATATTATTAATATAGAGCAGATTGGCCGACACAGGACTCAACTCTTTATGACTCCACTTTACATTATTAAGTGAGTCAACCGCTACAATATTACCTTCCATGGTCGCAAAGACGATATTGCCAAAGTCAGTTACAGCAGGAGTAGATTTGATAGCTCCCACAGACTGTCTTGTCCACATAAGCTGTCCATTTTCGGTATTGACCCGATGAAAGGTACCTGCATTGGTTCCTGCATATACATAGCCGCTGGCATCAATGACAGGAGAAGATTCAACCGGACTACCTAATGAAACAGACCAAAGTTGTTGTACCGTTCCGTTGGGCAGCAGTCGTATTTTGATCAACTTACCAGACTCGGTTCCAAAGTACAGATCGTTATTAAGGTCAACAGCACCCGATTTAGAGATGATCTCGCCCAGATTTTGATTCCAACGAGGGGCGGTCTGCACAGAATCGCTAACAATGTTAAACCCATATAACGTTCCGCTTTGCGAAACAAAGACGAGTTTTCGATCTCCGGTAATTACAGCAGAGTTTCTAATCGGTGCATCGCAGAAGATACTCCACGCTACCGTTCCGGTCAGGTAATTAACCGCCAAGAAGTTGGCATTCGATACCCCCACATAAATTCTTCGGTGCATCGAGTCGATCGTAGGTGTTACAAATGATAATCCCCCTAATGGAATAGTGGGCCACAGAGACACACCTGCCTTGTTGAATCCATTCAAGCTACTTCCGGATGTAATAAAGACCGAAGAATCGGAGGCCACCGATGGCGTCGTAAAGATCTTCGAGCTTACAATAAGCGGATATGTAGTATTCCCCAATCGATCTAACTTAAAGATAGAAGCACCGTTAATGGGGCTATAGGTAGAGTCGGCCGTGTAGATAATGCTTGGGCTGACCGCGGTGATACCACCCAGGATACCCCCCGTAAACTGGCGAGTGAACGTACGAAGCACAATGGTGGCATTGGCCGTATCCATGGCGCCATCGTTATCGATAGTTATAAGTCGCAGTTTATTGGTACCCCTTGCATAATAATAAATAAGTGTTGTGTCGCCAACCCCTACCAGGCTGTCGTTGACATACCACTGGTGACTTACGATCTGCCCATCGGGGTCGACAGAACCGATCATTGAGTACACACAGCGAACAAAATTGAATTCACCCACATTATCGAAGGTCTTATTCTGTAAAATGACCGTTATGGGTCGCTTATTGAACGGCTTACCCGATAAACGATTACTATAGGCACTGACCGTACCTACCTGGTTCACGGCAGTGATCCAATAATAATAAGTAGAGTCGAGCATCAACCCATTTGTATCTATATAGGAAAGTTGTGTACCCGGTACTGTAACCAACAGTGTTTTATTGACAGTATCCCGGCTCCGGTAGATCCTGAACGAAGCAATGTTGGTGCTATTGGGATTAGACCAAACAAGGGTATCACGCTTGTTTCCGGGATTAACAGAGACTAATCGGGGCGGTAGTACAAAAGTCTCGAATTTCTTTCTGGCAGACCAGGCACTGAATCGAACGCTATCCCTTGTTTGTACGCGCCAGTAATACATGGTATTACCGGGCAGACCAGAGCGAGTATAGAAGGTATCGATAACCGTGTACTGTTGCGTGCCGGTTGTAAACGTACTATCGGTTGACATCTGCAAGAAATATCGAGTAGCATTTGGAATTGTATTCCAACGAACCGTAACGATCGTATCGACCCCAATTGCCGAATCGGCAGGGAATACCAGCGCGGGCGGTGTGTAGGCGATAGTGCGTATCTGATTGCTGAAGCCGCTCTCGCTAAGTCCCGTTCCTTTTGAGGTAAAATTATAATATAGTATTTTATTAAAAATGGTATTAGCGGTATCTCGATAGGAATAGACCAACGCGGTACTGTCATACAATCGCTGGGTGCTAGGCAAGGTGTCTTTATAGACATAAAATTTATTGACCGTAGACAAAGGAGTTTGTGTCCAGCCAAATGAAATAAGTCCATTTCTTGAACTATCTGCCACAACAATGGGTGAGGGGTGGTCGTAGATACTCTCAAAAGCACCAGCATCTGGATTTGAACCAGCTGGATTGGGACGATTGTTATAGTCGAAATCTTTAGTCAACTGAACGCCACTCGAGCCTAGGCCAATGGCAGGAGAGAAGTTTTTAAGTCGGAAATCGCCATTTGCACTATCAACAAATGCAGGACTTAAATCTAGGTTGGTGTTACCAAGTGAGGAGCCACCTCTGTAGATGCTGTTCTCAACAGTCAGCCCGCCACTATAGTTTATTGGAGAAGGACCCCAGATTATACAATTCTTGAATGCCGGTGGATAAGAAGTTAGACCAGTAGCATAGAGCCAATTATTCTGGTTATTTGTATACGTTAAATTATAGATATAAGGAATAGAATCTACTTGATTCGATAGATCGATGAAAACGTTTGCATTATTATTGTAGACAAGACAATTGCGAATAATGAAATTATTCTTGTTCAACTGAAGAATAGCTCCTTGGTTGTTTCTAAATATACAATTCTCGATAACTGGATTTGAAAGCTGTGTATAAATAGCAGACCCAGCGACAGAAGAATGTCCGCCGGTAAAGGTGAGCCCTTTAAACAAACTATAACCCCCATGGCTGGTGATAGAGATAATTTGCTGTTGCAATTGAGGCCTAAGAATAACATTATACGCTCCGTTAATACCAATAAAACTCAGCTGCTTATTGCTATAACTAATGTTTTCGGCATATGTTCCATTACCAATCATTATGCTATCGAGGGTAATTGTAAGTTGTACAGCCTTTGTTATTGTTCGGTAGGGTGCGCCTACCGAACCGATACCGGTCGTATTATTACCTGTGGTGGAGTCTACGAACCAACGACTAGTCGGCGTTAATTTTACAAAAGGCGTATAAGGGCTAAGGCCACCGGTGCTATTAACAGCCCGTAAATAATAATAGTAGACCGTATTACGGTTAAAACTTGTATCTGTATAGGTAACCGCATTGATAGTGTCAGCAATAAGTGTCCTAAACACTGTAACAGAATCAAGACTTCTATAAACTTGATAACGAGCGTTAGGGGCAGCGATACCCGTCCAAGTAAGTCTTGCAAAACGAGGGCTATTATCAATTGCAACATTAGTGGGCAGATCCACTGAATCGGGCCTTGCAGTTCGCTGTATGCTAAATCCGCTTAATAAACTATCGTTTCGAACGGCCTTTAATCGGTAATAATAAAGTGTATTGTTGATAACGCTGAAAGAATCGGTAAAAGCCGTTCCCAAAGAGGCCGCCACTGTCGCCAAGGGAGCTATCGAAGAAGTATCGCTAATCGGAGCAGTGCTTCGATAGACCTTGTAAGCCGCAATTGCCGTAGTTGGAACCTGGTTCCAATAAAGTATCACATGCCTGTTTCCAGGCTCCACTAAATTAAATGTAGGGGCTGTAACGGCATAGATAGACTCGAAGGCACCGACGTCGGGCATGGTGCCAGCGGGCTGGGGTCTAACATTACCATAATAGTCTGAAGTATTTGAAAAATCGAGACCGCCCCTACCTATTAGTTGAGAATTATTTAAAAGTCGAAAATCCTTTGTAGCAGCATTTGTAAATCCTGCAGAATCAGTATTTGTAAGATAAGAATAGGTAGAACCGGTTTCAGGAACATAGGCTTGTAAACGAGCATCGATAACCGAGTTATAAAAATAAACCTTGGGGCCAGAAAAAGGAGTTGAGGAGAAGGATATATTGGGACTATTAAGAATAACTGAGTTATAAAATTTATTAATTACAACGGTATTTGAAAGTGTTAAACTAGATCGAGTATTAATAAAGTTTGAATTAACAATATTATTTATTCTGTTAGCATCAGCTACGTCATTTCCGAAAATATGCGTATTATTATTTACGACAGAATTATACATATCATAGTAGCCGTAGTAAGTTGAAACAGCAAAAGTGAAGCTATCTATATATAAGTTACGCAGAATGGCCGATAAACTTCTCTCAACCCTAATAGCAGTGCTTTGATCATTTTGTAACGGATTTCGAACAAATCGAAAGCCAACTACATGAGTTCGCAAAGCATTAAAAAAGTTATTAAAGACTGGATCAGAAATGGTAATGAGTGTTGTCGCCAAAGGCTCTTGATAAATCCTTGTACTATCAGGACCTTTTGTGGATACTAAGAAAATAGGCCGCTGTATCAATACTGTTTCTTGGTAGGTACCCGGACGCACAAGGACCGAATCGCTTGTTATAGTGTTAGCAACTGCCCTCATGATTCTTCGGTATGGAAGGGCTGTAGACCCTATTCCAGTCTGATCATTTCCGCTTGATGAATCAACATGCCAAGTATTGGTTGGAACTAATTGTATCTCGTCACTATACGGACTAAGAGCACCCGTCGTATTCATAGACTTTACCCAATAGAGATAATAGGTATTTCTAGCCAGCACCGTGTCATTAAATGTTGTTCCCAAAACACTGTCTGCTAAAAGGGCGCGGGTTGATATAGTGGTGCCTCTGAAAACCTGGTACTTTGCGACATTGCCGGGACTAGTCCAGCTAAGTCTCGCACGACCTGGGCTATTATGTAATACGAGCGAAGTTGGAGCTGCAACCGAATCTGGTATCGCAGTAAGCTGATTACTAAACCCACTTAACGTATTCGTGTTATCTACAGATTTTAATCGGTAATAGTAGGTGGTGCCATTTGTTATACCCACGCTATCGATAAATGTGAGCGTTGTTGGTGTTACCACTTGTGCTACAAAATTCATAGTCGAGGTATCCGGTATTGGAGAGGTACTACGATAAATTCTGTATCCCGTAATATTGGTAGTGGGCGATTGCGTCCAGAATAATACATTTCGTCTATGTTCTGGCTCTGTTTTAGTTAAAATGGGCGATCTGAACTTAAAAGCACTTTCGTAGGCGCCCATATCGGGTACTGAGCGCTGCGTATTGATGCGAGGCTGTCCGGCAATATCCTTCGCGGTCAAATAATTAGTAGCAATACCCGAGGCAATACATGGGCTCCATGCTAAAAGACGGAAATCATTATTTAATGTATCGACGAAATAGGGATTGCCGCCTATATTGCCAGTTGTATCAAGGATGGTGTTGTTAACAGAAGCAAGACCGGTTGCTGCAATGCTCGCACTGGCCCCAATGAAATTATTCTTTACATAAACGGAGGGTCCATTAGTAACCACATTACAAGAGAGGTTCTCCAGCTTGTTATAAGAAATGATATTATTCATCAAAACGCCCATGTATACGCCACCCCATGTCTGAAAGCGAATACCATACCCCTCGTTTAAGACCACGGTATTGTTGACTAAAATCATAGAATCCAATCCGTTGCCTCCTATATGAATACCTGACGTACGATTTCGATAAATAAGGTTGCCTACAACACGGCCCTTCCCTGTTCCTCCGACTTGTATTACACTGTTCTCCCCAGAATATGAAGAAGAGGACGAAGTATTATCAATGCTATTGTCGAAAAATTTATTATTCTGAACCTGCGGAGCAGCAATTGCACAGTTACCGAAGCCATTACATGCACCACCCTCTACGCTAACTATATATCTACCTTTCAAGCCATAAACAACACATGAATCTAGCATTCCACCCTGGCCAACACCTATAACACCCCAAGAACCAGGTTGGCCAGAATTACGAATAATAGACCTGGTTAGTTTGTAAGAGTATAAGAAATTGCCAATATTCAAATTGATAACAGTTATTCTGGCATCCTCTAGCGTCAAGCCGTAAATGTGAATAACCGATGTGTAAGAGTTGGCAATGTTTCTGATCAAGGTCTCATTCCCATTTTCAATACCACTAATGATAGTCTGCGAAATATCACTGGTATCTCCCGTTTGTACGAAGCGAGAAGATAGTAATGCGATCTTACCTTTAAGATCTACCCTTTCTTTATATAAACCTCTAAAAAGGATGATCGAATCACCAGAAGCGGCCGCATCTATAGAATGTATGATGGTAAGTTTAGGGCTGGCAAAACTTCCGATATTGCTGTTATTACCCGTATTTGAAACGTAGGTTATATTCGAAGGCGTCGCCGTTACTACAGCAGTTGCGCTACTTTCAAGACCGAAGTTGTCGTAGTTAACATCAATACTATCAAAAGCGGTAACTCTATAAAAATAGCGGGTATTAGCGGTCAAGTTTGAATCAACAAATGCAGTTCCACTAGCAATTCCTACTCGAGAGAAAGAGGCATTATTGAGTGACCTGTATATATAATAAACGTTAACGGCTGCAGAAGCGCTGGCCGTCCAAGTCAATCGTATTCTTCTTGCAGCAGAATCTGCTAAAAGATTTGTAGGCGCTGCTGGAATACTATTGGCCGTGGAGTACCAAGACTCATTTGCATCATACTGATCATCCGTTCCATCCCGATCGGTATCATATGAGGTTACGCCAATATCATCGCCAAGGGTAATCCCAGCAACTGTGGTCGAAGTTGTATTACCTGCATCTATACTATTTGAATAGGAGAATCCTGTAAATGCTCCATGATAAACACGGTAACCCGCCAAATCTGACTCAATAGCGGACGTCCATGAAACCCTAACTTGACCGCCAATTAATTCCTTGATGACATTACGCACAGGAAATAAGGGAGCTGCATTAACCGTTTGAGTAAGTGTTGTAGCGATAGTGATATTGCCAAAAGCAGGGTCATCCACTCCATCATAGATAGAAGCACTGATCTCTGAAGAATTGGTTGTACCCCAAAAGTTATTATTCCCGTTAATGTTTGTTCCTGATAAACTCTTGTTTGTAGCTGTTATTTTTCCCGTATTATACTTGAAATTATTATTATTCAAAACATTACTTGCCCCATATAGCCTGATCAATGTATCGATAGAAAATCCAAAAATAGTATTATTGATAATGGATTTGCCAGTTGGAGAATTAGAGTTCGAATTACCCAATTGCAAAGCCTTGCGGTTAGAAGAAATATAGTTCTTTGAAATTAGGTCCTGGGCCGGAGTACCCCCAGAAATCACAATTCCATCGCCATTGGGATTGATAACTAAATTTTTTGTGAGTAAGGTTTTTACACCCGCTACCCCTCCACCCAAATCCCAGCCAACCCTATTATTTAAGAAAAGGTTTTTTTCAACCAGTAGCGGATAGGTGGCTGTGGCGCCATTTGCCAACCCATAAAATTGACCGATTGATAGTCCACTACTTGTATTATCAATAAATTTATTCGAAGAGATCTCGGCCGAGTGCAATCGTATCCCATAACCTCCTCCACTGAAAACTAACCCGGTTCCATTAGTCTTAAACGTATTATCGTTAATACGGAGGGCAATAAATGCGCGTTGATTTAAAAACAGATATGCTCCAGTTTGATTTGACTGAAATGTGTTAGACAAAATAGCAAGATTACTGATATCGCCATATGCATCATCAGGAGAGTAAGACTCATACTCTGTATAAACTCCTGTATTGTTACTACTGAAAGTAGAATTTTGAATAACAACACTTGTAGTTTTTCGTGGCTCAATAGCCTTACTGTTATTTGAGAAGGTGCAATTGGCTATATGAAGACCGGCCTCAAAAATATAGATGCCTCTAGCAGCATCCTTAATAGTCACATAAGAGAATCGAGATCCAGACACATAGGCCAGCGAATTATCAATAACGCTTCCTCCACCAGGTCTAATTTCAATACCCTTCCAACTGGTTTGAGTTGGCGATGCGCTATTCGATTCGAACGTAATAGTTGAGCTGGCTGTTCCAACCGCAATAATATTCCCCTCTACCCTTAAAAAATAATTTCCCGCCACTTTTATGGTTACCCCGCTCTGAATGGTCAAAGTAGCTGTGGATGCAACTAGCACGTTCCCCTGTATAATGTACGGGCTTCCAGCTTGTGTCCATGCGGTACTTCCTGTAAGCGTTCCCGCCGTAATAGTAGTTTGCGCGATAGCCTGCGAGCTACTAAAACAAAAAGAAGCAATAGCAATCAATAACAGGCTAAGGGGATTCCTGGCTCTCATAGGTATGGTTTTGGCTGAGATAAAGCAGTCGATTTACAAGGGGAAATTAACAAAAGAATCTTAAATAAAAATAAGTGCCTATTCTTAATTTATTATGCTTAAATACTCGCACTGAAAAACCGCGGGCAAAAAAAACACCTGCTCCTCTTAAAAGAAAAGCAGGTGTCTTGCAAAAAAAGCGATCGAGCTGCGTGCTTACCGCACTATGGTCACCTTAAAGCCTCCCACCTCGAACGATGAGGGCTGGTAGATATTGGTAGCTCTGACCTTGATGTTGTATATACCTCCTGGCAGATGGCTTAGATCGATGGGCAGCACCTGACCGAACACCACCTTGGGCAAGCGCTTCATCATAACGAAGCGGCCCTCTTTGCTGTACACAGCCACCTCCATGCTCTCGAACCGGGTGCTGGTGACCTGCAAATTAAAGCGTCCACTGCTGGGGTTGGGATAGATAGTAACGCCGCCCTCTTCGAGCATCCTGTAGCGCTCATCGCACAAGAAGACCTTGACACTGGTGGTGTCGCTGGCAACGCATCCGGCCGCACTGGTAAAGGTATAGGTCAGCACATAGCTGCCCCCGGCGGCAAGGCCACCTGGGTTAAGCTGCCCTGCGCTTACTCCCGTACCCGTCCACACGCCACCACTCGGTGTGCCCGTCAACGCAATGGGTTGATCGCTCACACACACGCGGCGGTTGAACAGATCGGTGGCAACCACCACCGGCGTGGGGTTGACCGTAAGGGTAAAGCTGCGCGGCGTGCCCACACAGGTCGTAGCACCCACCGTAATAGAAGGCGTAACCGTAATGGTGGCTACCAGCGGATCAACACCGGTGTTTCTGGCAATAAACGAAGCAATAGAGCCCGTACCCGAGGCACCCAGACCAATAGCGGTGTTGCTGTTGGTCCAGCTGTAGCTCATCGTGCCGCCCGTATTAGCCGAGCTAAACGTGATGGCACCAGTAAACGCACCATTACAAACTGCCAGATTGCTGACCGCATTGACGCTAGGAGTAGGATTAACCGTGATGGTAAAGCTGCGCGGCGTGCCCACACAACTGAGTCCGCCACTAGACAAGGTAGGCGTAACCGTAATGGTGGCTACCGCAGGAGCCGTGCCCGCGTTCACGGCACTAAAGGCAGCGATGCTGCTGCCCGTACCCGCTGCACCCAGACCAATAGCGGTGTTGCTGTTGGTCCAGCTGTACGTAGTGGTACCGGCCGTGGCCGTGGTAGCGAAGGTCACAGCGGCACTAGAAGCACCGTTGCACAACACCTGGCTACTGATGGCGCTGACAGCACCCACAGGATTGACCGTAATGGTAAAGGTGCTGGGTGTACCCGCACAAACAGTAGCACCCGTGGTAACAGAAGGCGTAACCGTAATGGTGGCTACCACAGGGGCCGTGCCGCTGTTCACTGCACTAAAGGCAGCAATGCTGCTGCCGGTGCCCGTAGCCGCCAGCCCAATGGAGGGCGCACTGTTGGTCCAGCTATAAGAAACAGCGCCCGATGTAATGTTAGAAGTAAAGTTCACTGCGGTAGACAAGGCGCCACTGCATAGCAGTTGATTGCTTAGCGCACCGGCCACTGCCGTAGGATTAATAGTGATGGTAAAGGTTCTTGGCGTACCCACGCAGCTGACCCCGCCATTAGTAAAGGTGGGCGTAACCGTAATGTTGGCCACCACAGGGGCCGTGCCGCTGTTCACCGCACTAAAGGCAGCGATGCTGCCACCGGTGCCCGAGGCATCCAACCCAATAGACGTGTTATCGTTGGTCCAGCTGTAGCTAACAGTGCCCACCGTGTTGGTGGTACTAAAGCCAATGGCCGACGTAGTGGCTCCGTTACAGAACACACGGTTGGTAACAGCGTTCATGGTAGCTGTGGGGTTCACCGTAATGGTAAAGGTGCTGGCTGTACCCAGACAGCTCACCGCTCCATTGGTAAAGGTGGGGCGAACACTAATGGTGGCTACCACAGGGGCCGTGCCCGCGTTCACGGCACTAAAGGCAGCGATGTTACCCGTTCCACTAGCGGCCAGCCCAATGGAGGCCGCACTGTTGGTCCAGTTATAGACAATCGTTCCGCCGCTGGCAGGGCTCGCAAAATCTACCGCCGCCGTGGTGGCACCATTGCACACCACCTGGCTGGTAACAGCGCTCACCGTAGCCGTCGGGTTCACCGTAATGGTAAAGGTCACCGCAGCACCCGTGCAACTGATGGCACCGGCCGCAAAGGTGGGCACCACCGTAACGGTAGCCGTAATGGGTGCCGTAGTGGTATTGCTGGCCGTAAAGGCCGCGATGTTACCCGTGCCACTGGCCGCAAGGCCAATCGCATCGTTATCGCTGGTCCAACTATAGGTGGTCGTACCACCGCTTAGCGTCGTAGCAAAGCTTACCGCAGCCGTCGTGGCCCCGTTACACACCACCTGGCTGGTAACAGCGTTCATGGTGGCCGTGGGGTTCACCGCTATGGTAAAGCTGCCCGCAGCACCCGTACAAGCAGTGCCTCCGTTTGTGAGCGTGGGGGTAACCGTAATAGTAGCCGTAACAGGAGCCGTAGTGGTATTGCTAACCGTAAAGGCCGCGATACTACCCGTGCCACTGGCCGCAAGCCCAATAGCGGGGTTGCTGTTGGTCCAACTGTAGCTGAGCGCACCACCCGTAGCCGGGCTGGCAAACACTACCGCCGCAGTGGACGAACCGTTGCAGAGCACCTGGCTGGCAGGAGCCGTCAACGACGGGATCGGGTTGACCGCAATGGTAAACGTAGTGGGAGCACCCGTGCACGTTACCCCGCGGTTAACATAGGTGGGGGTCACCGTAATGGTGGCAGTAATCACTGCCGTAGTGGTGTTGCTGACCGTAAAGGCAGCGATGTTACCCGTGCCACTGGCCGCCAGACCAATACCCGGAGTATCGTTAACCCAGTTATAGGTAACAGTACCCTCGGTGGTAGCTGTACTAAAGGTGACAGGAGCAGTCGTACCACCCACACAGACCGCCTGGTTCGCTACAGCGTTAGCGCTCACCGTAGGATTAACGGTTACAGCAAACAACCTCGAAGAACCAGAGCAACCCGTGCCTCCGTTTGTAAAGACAGGTGTAATAGAGACGATCGCCGTAACGGGGTTGGCCGTAGTGTTGATCGCCGTAAAGGAAGCGATGTTGCCCGTGCCACTGGCCGCCAGACCCATCGAAGGTGTATTGTTGACCCAGTTGTAAGTAACCACCCCACCCGTTGCCGTAGAACTGAAGGCTACCGCCGTGGTGGGCGATCCGTTACAGACCACCTGGTTTTGCAGCGCACCCATCGTGGGGATGGGGTTTACCGTAATGGTAAAGCTGCGTGGTGTGCCTACGCAGCTAATACCTCCACCACTAAAGGTGGGCGTAACCGTAATAGTAGAAGATATCGTTGCCGCAGCGGCACCGCTCGCCGTAAAGGCCGCGATGTTACCCGTGCCACTGGCTGCCAGACCAATGGCCGTATTGCTATTAGTCCATGCATAGGTAGTAGTACCACCCGTGGCCCCCGTAGCAAAGGTGATGGCCGTGCTGCTAGAACCCGTACAGATAAACTGATCGGCCACCGCATTGACAGTAGCAACAGGGTTAACAGTAATCGTTAGCGTTCCAGAGGTAGCCGACGCACACACCCCACTGGTTACCACCGCACGGTAGTACGTGGTCTGTGTGAGTGCCCCCGACGTGTAGCTGGCAGCAGTAGCGCCGCTTATGTTCGTAAAGGTGGTTCCAATATCAGAGGACTGCCACTGGATCGTACCCGTATTGCCCGTAAGTGAAACAGTAGCCGTAGCACCAGAACAAATCGTAGCTGCAGTAGTCGTTGCCGTACCTGCCACCGAAGGTGTATTCACTGTTACCGTTCTAGTAGCGGTTGCATTCGCACAACCCCCTGTACCTGTTACCGTATATGTAATCGTAGCAGTACCCGCAGCTACTCCCGTTACCACTCCCGTGGTAGCATTCACTGTAGCAACTGCTAGATCAGAAGATGTCCACCCTCCACCCGTCACCGTAGAACTAAATGTGGTAGTTCCGCCAACACAGATACTCTGATTACCACTCAACGTACCCGCACTCGGTGGTGCAGTTACTGTTACCGTTCTAGTAGCGGTTGCATTCGCACAACCCCCTGTACCTGTTACCGTATATGTAATCGTAGCAGTACCCGCAGCTACTCCCGTTACCACTCCCGTGGTAGCATTCACTGTAGCAACTGCTAGATCAGAAGATGTCCACCCTCCACCCGTCACCGTAGAACTAAATGTGGTAGTTCCGCCAACACAGATACTCTGATTACCACTCAACGTACCCGCATTGGGAGCGGCGGTAACAGTGATGGTACCTACGGCTGATATGTTTCCACAACCCCCAGTTAAAGGAATGGAGTAATTAAAGGTTCCTGCTGCGGTAGGAGTTCCACTAATAGTAATAATATTAGATGCCCAAATGGCGTTAACGCCATTTGGAAGACCTGTAGCTGTACCAATGCCCGTTATTCCAATAGTAGAATGCGTGATTGGTGTTAGGCTCGTGTTGATACATAAAGTAGGAGTGGAGGAAGCATTCCCTACAGAGCAATTGACTACTGATACTGATCGAACCGCAGCACAACCGGTAGTTGCCGTATAGGTTATAGTTGCTGTTCCAATTGCAATTCCGGTAATTTCGCCAGTAGTGGCATCAATAATAGCAACCGATGGATCGGAGCTAACCCAAGCACCTCCAGTAAGGGTAGAGGCAAAGGTTGTCGTTCCGCTAACAGACACAGCCTGGTTTCCTGAAAGTTGAGGTGTTGGACTTACAGTAATACTTCTTATGGAGGTAACAGTTGCACAAACACCACCGATGGTGTAGGTAATATTAGCTGTACCAGCCGCAACCCCGGTTACCTCGCCAGTCGTTGAGTTTACAGTAACAACGTTTGTATTGTTACTAGACCAAGTGCCTCCACTTTGAGTAGAAGAGAAAGTGGTACTAGTACCCGCACAAATCGTTTGTGTACCGGTAAGCGTTCCAGCGTTAGTGGGGCA
>Ga0194116_10001485_pt1 | contig 33352 bp, 13 predicted proteins | sample TA2MahsurfametaG_4_FD_148617 | JGI IMG/M metagenome (GOLD analysis project Ga0194116, IMG submission 148617) | Freshwater microbial communities from Lake Tanganyika, Tanzania - TA2015008 Mahale S9 surface | ecosystem: Environmental > Aquatic > Freshwater > Lake | place: Tanzania: Lake... | reverse complement strand
CCCAATCCCCAATCCCCATTGGGCCCAATCCCCAATCCCCAATCCCCAATCCCCAATCCCCAACCTCTTGTGGGAATGATTAATTTCAAAAAATTTTAAATAAATTTATAATAGCATTGATTTACAAAACAATAAAAGTAAAATAATCAAATATTAAAAAATTATATTTAAAGATTAAATATTTAACAAAATTTAATATTTTAAAATGGATAAAGAAGAATTTTTAAGAATTTTAGAAAGCACAAGTTGCCATAACATCGATAATTATGTTTACGATCGAGAATGGTCTTTGTTAAGTGGATTAGCTTATTCTCAGGATGAATCAATTAAAAAAGGAAATTTAAAAATTGGAAATCCCTTAGAGATACAAATGGAAAATGAAGTCCAGACAAATAAAAAGGAGAAAAATATTCTCAAGATATTAGAGTAAATTCAAAAATAAACAAAATCTATAAATATTAATACATTTATTTTTTTATATTTTTTATTTTTCTTTTTAAATAAAAATTTGAATTAGTAACGATTTGGAAGAATCTCAATTTTATGAAAAAATTAAAAAAGATGCCGAGGATTTTAGAATTTCTTCATCACATAAATTTTCTGAAGAATTTCATTCTAATATGGAACAAATTTACATTAATAAATCATCATTTTTCAATAAATTTGTAAAATCCAAAACTAATGATAGATACAAATATCCTTCATTAAGTAAATGATGATTTTAAAAACCTTCTTTTTCTATTAAAAAAAAAATATTTATTCTATAATTAATTATTCATAAAATTGCTTTTAAATTTTTTAAGTACAAAATAAGAATCTTTAAATTCTAAAATTATTTAATAATAAAATATATTTAATTAAAATTCAAATATAAATCATAAATAAGATATATTGAACAATTTTAATCTTGAAAAAAACTTTCTCAAAAAGCAAATTCATGATTATTTCCCTGGATTGAAGCCTTCATCAAGTTGGCCAATGGCATTAAATGATCTCATTGAAAAACTTTCCATTCTAAAATTGGACGAAATGTTCAATCAGCCTTTCGATATGACTAAAAGCTTACACAATGAAACAAAAGAATTTATCAGAAATTACTTTAATGAATTACAAAACTTATTTAAGAGTCAATTAGAAATCGAAGAAAATCAAATTTCTATTTACAAAGAATACTTGGAGAAAGCAATTGAAGTTTTCATTACAGTAAAAATACATGAGGGAAGTTACACAAATTTTATGGATATGTTGAATTTCCTTAGAGATATTTATCAAGAAAGTCAAAAAAATGAAATTTCAAAAATCAAATTCTCAGTTATCTTCTCAAATGTATTAGAAAAATGTCAAAGCGTTTTTAATAAACTGACTGATTATATAAACTCTTTGAATGAAACTTTACCTACTATGAGGAATTACAATATAAGTGATTTGTTTTTTATTTCAAAAAATATTTTATTCACTCCAAATAATAGAAGCTCAGGTCCAGGCTTCAGTAAAATCTCAATAACAACCGATTCTACTTATCTTTACATCATAATAGCAGGAGTTTCGGGTTCTATGCTGAAAGTTGGCACAGGAATAAATTCAACTGAAAAAGGAAAAGTTTACTTATCGAAGCAATTTGAGTCTGATGAATCTGTCACTTGGGTTTTATGCAAATCAAAACTATATTTGAAGAAATCCTCAAATGAAATAGGTTGCTTGGATATAATAAATATAAACACATTCCAAATTGAAGGCAAAATAAAACTTATGATAAATGAAACTTGTTTACATAGTCTAATAAAAAAGAAAAATGAAAATTACGTTTTATTATCTGATTGTGAAAAGCTTAAGATTATTCTTTTAGAACAAAAATTAAATCCAGATGCACAAGAGGACATTAAAGAAGAAATCATCAACCAAAAATCAGAAAAAAATAAAACAGAAGATGATTATGTATCAGATTTTGAAGAAGATTGTAGTCCAGCAGCAGAGAAGCTAAGAATAGAAAAAAAATCAAAAGAACTTTCTAATATTTTTTCTCATGTAAGTGTAATTATGTATGAATTTGATGTAGAAAATCATAATGTAAAAAAATTAAGTGAAGAAAAAGAAAGCTTGATTATAGAACTAGAAGAAACTTTTTCTCAGCTTTATAATAAAGCAGAATGTAAAAAAGCGCTTATCATGGCTAATTGGGATTTTGAAAAAGCTACACTTTTTCTCATAGATAAAGCGGATAAAATAAAAGAACCATTATTATTGCCATGTGGGCAAATAGTTTTATTTCAATCTAAAGTAGATCCAATGATCATTGAATCCAGAAATAATGAGTATCGCAGAAGCAACGGAACTAGTAGTGTTTTTGATATAGTGGTTTTTGATGAATTCAAATGGGTTTTAACAGAGAAATATGTGATAGCTTATAAGCTTAGAGGGGGTTATGCTTATATATTTTCACTGAATGAATGTGATACAAAATTTATAAAACATGAGGAATATGAGATATATGAAGAAAATTATGAAGAAGTAGGAATGAAAGATGAAGGAGAAAATCCTCTGTCAAATGTTGAAGATGAAAATCAAAAGAGTAAAATTAATGATTCAAAAAATGAAAATATTGATGTAAAAAATATTGAAGTTGTTGATAGGGATGAAAAAAATAAGTGCCAAGAAGACAATTCTGAGAATGAAATTGAAAAAAAACTAGAAAATAAAACGATAAGAGGTACTTTCTTGAAAAAAGTCAACTCTATCGAGCTCCATAAACAAGAATATTCAATTACTTATGATAAAGAAACTCATAATTATTATCTCATAACCGATTCAATAACATCTCAAACAGTATTAAAAATAGATACTATGGAAGATTATTATAATTCTTTAACCAATGAATTTTTGAAAAACAATAATTGCAAAAGCATTCGAGAAATTTTTGAAAAATTAAAAAACAAAGATTATTTAAATAATTTTGAAAAATTTTATGAATTGTTTTTGCAGATTATCATTATTATAAGTACTCGGAAGCCAGATTTATATTCTAAATATAGAAATTGGAATAATTATTTGTTTTCACAATTTGATCGACTTTATAATTCTTTAGATCCTGACTCGGAATGTGACACTTCAAAAAAGCTGCTTCTTTACTTTAAGATTATCCAATCACGATTTGAAAAAACTTTGGAATATGATTTTAATAATATAAAAAACAACTTGGATGAAAATATTCTCAAAAATTATGAAATTGTAAATAATAAAAATGATTCAAAAAATGAATTAAGAACTTATAAAGTGAAAAAAAAAGTTGAAAACAATAATAATAAAACTATCAAAATCCAACTTGATTTAAGCAAATGGTATTTTTTTGAAAATTATAATAATATTAATTTTCAATATAAAAATGAAGAAAAAATAGATAAAATTATAAATAAAAAAGTAAAATCATCAGAAAAAGAAAAACCAGAATCCAAAGAAGTAGAAAATTATGATAGTTTAGATATTATCAGGAATAATTTAGAATTTATGTTTGAAAATAAAATTGATTATTATTTATGCCCAGAAGGAAATATTAATTCTTTAGAGCCTATCTTGAACATAATAGAGGGAGCCTTAGATAAATCAAAAACTCAAGTTGAAAATTCTGAAAATTATGAGAAAATTTTACTGAATAAATTATTCTTATTATATGTTTGGTTTGAATCTGCGGACGTCTCCATAGGATTGCAGTTTGTAAATTCAAAAAATAACTTAGATTATGCCAAAGGTAATAATACAAAACAGGATTTGATATTAGAAATATTCGAGAAAAGTTTAAATATCATCGAAAGTTTATATGAAAGTAAAAGCTATAAGATCAGAAATTTAGTATTTATGATTGTTTTATGCGGTTGGGAATATATTTGTTTTGATGCAGAATCACAAGTAAAATGGTTCTTTAGAGCTTACGAGCATTCCAAAGACTTATTGAAAAATCATGAAAATTTTGATTTCAAAAAATTTATTAATAAAAAAAATAATAATATAAATAAGAACGTTACTATCGAAACTAAAATAGCTAATATAATTTTATTAAATGATTATGAGAGTGAACAATTTAATACTGATTATTTAATTTATTTACCTTTTAAAGTATTACTTGAAAGAATTAACAATTTGAATGAATACGTATTTCCATACATGTTCCACAGAATAAATAAAATACGAATGTTAAGTTTCAAGCCAAAATCAGATGATCCGAAAATTCTTGCATTTAAACAAATAGAAGTCAAAGCAAATCCAAAAAATTTAATTTTCCCATTTTATTGGATTTTAAATAGTTTTTATATAAAAAATGTAATTCTAAATACACAGAAAAATAATGAAATTGAAATTACGAAAAAGAAAATATATCAAAAGCAATTTATTATGGAAAAGGATCTTTCAGTTAATAAGATAAATAAAGATTTATCATATTTTGTATACTTTGATAATCCAATGAGCTTTAGTAATAAAGGGATAGAATTCAATAGTTATGAAAATAATTTAAAAAATTACTTATTAGTACAAAATTGTAATATTAGTGATAAAAATTATTGCGATCAAACAACAAATTTAAATTTCATAAACTTTCATAAAAATTCGATAAAATTAAATTCCTTTTTCAAGGATATTATAAGAAATATTTCTAATTTTAATCAATTTTTCCTTCAAGATATTCTAAATTTACAGTCAAATTCATTTATAAATTTGATTGGAGATCTATATTACCTTAAAAAAAATATAACAAATCTTCAAATTATTGATTTGGAAAACATAAAAGTAAATAAAAATTATGAGATTCCAGATACTCAGAGAAGATTCGACCTTTATCTAGAAAAATTTTTAGAGATTTTAAATTTAAATTTTGAGACAATCAAAGATAAATTATTTATTCTCCTTGAAAATAAAGATAATATGATTTTCTTCAAAATACTCAGAACAAATTTACTTAGACATTTAATATTCTTTTTCTATTCATCTTTCATTATATTGAGAAAATTAAATTTAGAACTGCAAGGCCTGCTTTATGAAAAATTTATTGAGTTGCTTAATTTTACAACAAAAGTTTTAAATTTAAATGATGATGATCTATTTGAGAAAAGCGTTAAGCAACTTAAGACATATACTTCAAATGGCTTTCAAATTGAAAATGAAAAATACTCAGAATTCATTTTAAATCCAAATGAGCCTTTAAATTTAATGGAAATTATCAATTACCCAGAAGCTTCTTCAATTGCAGTGGAGATCGAATATAATTATGTTACTCGAGAAAAAAATAAATTTGAGATCACAATTATATGCCAAGAACATGGATATAATAATTATCGTAATTACAATAGCTATAACAATAATAATAATTTTGGTACTGCATTTTTAATTGAAATTGGAAATCATAATATAAAGAAAAAATTATTCTTACCAGGAAACGAAGTAAAAATTATGAATTCCAATGATGGTAGATCTAGATTTCAGGGTAGAGAATCCCAAAATAGAGTGGCAAATAATAACAATAATTCTGGAGGTAAAGCATTAAAAAATGTTTTAAAAATAAAATGTTATCCAATAAAGACCCAAAATTACTTATGTAGAAACTCAAATATAGAAAAAGAAATTTTGGAAAAATATTTAATAAAAAATAAATTCGATGAAGAAGAATTTTTATTATGGCTTGATTATATGAATGATTTGGATTATGTATTGAATTGGTTCATTCAAAATAATATCAAAAGTCTGGATATTGCCAAAGATGAAAAAATGATTTTAGAAAATAGTCAATATGTCAATTTATTTAGACTTGGCTTGGGGAAATATCCTATTTTTAAAATGAGTGAAATAAAGCTTAACATGACTAAAAATCAAAATAGCTTACAAATACCAACAATTACAAATGATAAAAATGCATTGATTTCCAGCGATTTTGATTTTACTAAAGGAAAAAGTTTTAAAGAAATTTATTTTCTTATTTACAATTCAATTACTGAGAAAATGAAAGAAATTAAACAACCAAATATTGAAACATTCTTGAAAAAAGATAGGAAAATGGATTATATATTAAGTTGTGAGGAAAATTGGAATGAAATTAGTGATGATTTATCTTCTCCGAAGATGCTGGATGATTATATATATCAATATTTATTAGCAATTATAGAGGAAGAATTTGACATAAATTTGCAGAATATTTCGTTTAAAGTTATTAAAGACGATATTATAAAATCTGAAATGAAAAAACTAGAAAAATTAGAAATTGAAAAAAAAGATAATAAAGAGATTGATAATGAATTTAGAGAAGATAAAGAAAAAACAAAAAATCCTCTTATTGAATTTTATAATAATTTATTGAATGAAGATAAAATTTTATATGATGATCAAAATAAGGAATTCATAGAATATTTCTTAAGATTATTAATCAGGATTAATGAAACAAATGAAATTATTAATTTAAATTTAGAAAAAAATGAATTATTTATACTTCTCTCTGAAGTTCGAACAATCGTTCAAGAGCCAACTAATTACAAAAATATGAAAAGGTTTCCCTCATTTTCTCATAAATTAAAAAATATATGGTTAATCATTGAAGTTCTATTTTTATATTGTCTTACATATCATCTAAATATTTCTGATAAAGAAAGCTTGGGATTACTTTTAAAAGAAATTTCAAATATTAGAGAACTTTCTAACAATGATCAAGATTCTAATATTAATGTAAATTTAAAAAATGTTATTGAATACTTAGGTAAAAAACTTAATAATCTTATATTTTGGATGTCTTCAAGAGTTCAATTTATGAAAGATTCTTTTGATACTATAAAATTCCAATCAGAAGATATTTGTATTAAAAATAATGAATTTTTAGAAAATGTTAAAAAACTAGTAATAGAAAAAATTGCTTTATTAAAAAAAGAAAAAGAAGATTTGAATCAAAAAAGACTTGAAGAAGAAAAACAAAAATCAGCTGCTTCTCAAAAAAAGAAAGAATCTAAAAAGCCTAAAGAGGATAATAAACTTCCTAAAAAGACTCCTTTAGAAAAACTAAAAGAAGAAATGGGAGGAAATAAGCCATATAATTTTAAAAAGAAATCAAATGTAAAACGCTTGTATCAAGATATTTCTCAGAAGAAAAAGTCAGCTTCTACTTTAATCATGAAAAAAGAAGAAAGTAATAAAGAAGAATCAGGTAAAGATTCATACAAAGATGATGAAAAGAAAGAAGAAGAAAAATTAAATATTCCTTTAAATGAATTGAAAGAAAAATCACTAGATGAATTGTTTATAATTTTCCCTCAATTAAAAGTTGAATTTTTAAATAGAGAAAATATAAAGCTTTTAAAAGAAGGAATTAAATCAAATATTGAAAATGATATAAAAGAAGCCTTTTTTGGAAATAATGAGAAGCTGAAAAATATTTGTGAAATAAATGACATAGTATTTTCAGAATCAAATCCAAATGAATCTTTAAAAAATTATTTTAATTTTATTTTGAAAAAATTGAATATTATATATGATTTCGAAAATTTTGATATCTGTATTCACATGGATACGGAAAACATTTTGGACAAAATTTACTTAGATTCTCCTTTCAAAGTTATAGCAGATTATGTTTTAGAGAAAATTTTATTTTTATTTGAACTTGGAAATGAAAGATTAGTAAATATTTTAGACTCAAATTCAATTCTTAGCAATAATTCATTTAATATCAATAACTTTTATCGAAAAACATTATCAAGAAAAATAACCATAGGCAATAATCAATTAGATTCAAAAGCAAATGAATTTATGAAAATAAAAAAATATGAATTTGAGGAAGAATCATTTTTAACATTGAATCAATGCTTAATTATTAAATCAATATTTGCTTTTATTTCCAAATCATCTAGTATAGAAGTAATAAGAAATCATATGATTTCTCAAAATCAAAGACTTCATGTAAGGCAGATTGGATTCGAAAAATTGAAGAAATTAATTTCTTTTGATAATTACAAAAATTATTCTTTTATTTCTTTGAATAGTTTGGGGATTTTATCTTACTCGCTTAATAATAGCATTTTAAACGGAATCGAAACTTCTGTTAAGAAAATCAATGCAAAAAGCCTAGACTTAGAAAATATTCTTATTTTTAATTTATATCATATTAATAATGAAATTAATGATTTCTTAATGCTAAATAAAAATAATTACAGAAATTTCTCACTTTTGAAATCTCAAGAAAATTCTAAAAAAGAAGGAAAAAATAAAGTTAACAATCCTCTCGATTCTTCAATTTTAAATTGTATTATAGAATTCGGAAACATTGAAACTTTCTTTGTGCATAAACTCAAAAATTTAGTTTTAATTCTTTCTGATATTAACATTCTAGTAACTTATATAAATAACATGTATACAAGCGAAAATATCTTAAATACAAAGAGTCATAATATTCTGGAAAGCAAAAAGTCTTCCTTAGTTGATGAAGAAGTAAATATTCCTCTTGAAATCTTAAAAAATTTTATAGATTCTTCAATTAAAATTATTGTTAATAATGAGATCAATTCTTATAGTAAAATTTCTAAACATATTGGTAGCTTTTCTGGAATTTTAAAATCTGTTTTAGGAAAATTGATCACTTATAAAAACAATGAGGCTATTTATTCTGCGGTTCTTGATTCATTATTTTCCTCTTTGGAAAATTTTAATATTCATTCATACGATGAACAAATTAATTCAGTTGTTAATATTCTTGGTTTGATATATCATATAGTTTCTATGATACCTCAAGGTAATTCTAATATTTCAAACACAAAAGCTAATTTAAACAAGCTTTTAAATGTTCTATTGAATTCAGATATTCCTCAGATTGTAAATATAGCATCTAAAATTGCAAAAGTTTTCTTCAAAAATATATTTTCAAGAGGTAACAACAAACCATTTGAAAATGAAAATGTTGAAGAAGAAGAAAAAATTTTTACATCTATTTTTAAGAAAATAGGCAAGCTATGGGCATTCAAAGATGAAGAAATAAAAAAATATTGTCTGGATGAAAATCAACTAACCATAAATAATTTTGGATTAAATATAGCAGAAGATAAAAATAAAAAATATTATATATTTGTGCAAATAAATAGTCCTGAATTTGATTATTTATTCTTTATAAATGTGCTTTTCCAATGGGAAGAAATATATCCTACAAAATTATCAGAGTATAAAGTACAAATTTTAAAACTTTTAGATGAGAATTTTACAGAAGAAGAAATAACGACACTCATAGATATTTATAATAAAAAATGTGAGAAAAATGAATTTTTAAATTTGTATAAAATTGATTATAAAAATATTAAGGAAAAATTTAATAGTAAAAATTATAATACAAATAAGAACTCTAAAAATGAATTCAAAATAAATTTGCATAAATTTAAGGAAATGGTTTACTTTAATCCTTTAAAATCAAAAAATGGAAAAACACATACTGTCATTGAAACTCTGAATAAAAGTACTACTGAAATCATTAAAAAAATTGAAGAAAATACAAAAAAATTATCTGAATTGCATAATGAAAGAGAAAAATTGATAAAAGTAAAAGAAGAAGAAAATGTGAAATTAAATAATGCAATAAAAGAAGAAGCCAAAGCAGAAAACCAAGAAATTAAAAATGAAGAGATTGTTGGAGAAAATAAAGAAGAGAAAAAAGAACAAGATCTAGTAAACCAAAATAATATAAATATTTCAAATAATAATATTGAAAATAAAGAAAACAATCAAAATATCTCAGAAAATAATCTAAATATTCAAATAGAACCGAAAATAGAAGAAAATCCATTACCATTCTCAGAAGGGGAAATTCCTTTAGAGAATAAAGATGAACCGAAAAAAGAATGTGTATCTGAAAATAAGATATCGATCGAAGAACAAGAATACATTTTAAAAAATGAAATTGAAATTTTAAAAATTAAAGAGCTCTATAACAAAAGACTTAGCAAACATATAGAATATGCCCAATTAATAGGAAATAATTCTAGCGGAAGGGGATTTGCTGTTATTGAAGGTGATTTTACAAAAGAAAAAGCCGAACATTTTTCGGATTTAATTTGGAGAGCTTTTTATAGACAATTACCTTGTGTTTTAAATACTGAGAGCATTTTTATTCCTCCCTTTAAAAAATTCTCACCTACATTAAAAACCGAGAAAGAAATTAATTCAAATTCTATAGAGAAATCTGAAATTGAAGTCCAAATTGTAAAAATTGAAAACCATGAAGGGGATGTAAAAAATGAAGACTTAAATAAAAATTCTAAAATAGAAAACGATTTTGATAAAGAATTTATCAAAGATATAAATTTCTTGTTTGATGAAACAATAATTTTTCCAAATTTCCATGAATTTAATAATTTATTACCTGCATGCACCAATATTTTAAAAGAAACAACAAAACAATACTTAAATATTTCTTTGATGGAAAATTCGGTTTATACTAAGTTTTGTGAAACCATTAATATTTTTAAGGAAAAATTCTTTTTAAAAGCAGATCCAGATACTATTAATAGCAAAAAGCCTATATCAGGGAATTTCAATGATATTGGAAAGAAAATTCTGAATGATAAATTAATTAATGGCAAATCTATATATATAATTTTGGAAGAATTGATAAATTTGATACTTTCTCCTTGTTTTAACAATTCACAAAAAATTCAAGATTTTGGAGAATATCAAGAATCACATGTTGCATTATTTGCGAAATTATTGAATAATGTTTTAAAGGACATTTCAAACGAAAATATGAAAAACGAAATTTATAGTGATAAAAAATTCTTAATTTTAGGATTACTAATTGTAAGCTCTGGATTTTTCAATATTTTGAGAATTGGTTCAATCGCCCAGTTGAATAATAATCCTAAAGATATTTGCAAAATTATTGCTGGTGGACATTTAACAGGCAGACAAAATAGTAATGTAATCTTTCTAAAGGATAAAAGCACAAGAATTGAAAAAGTCTCAAACAATAATCTTAAAAAGCAAAATCATTTATATAGATTTTTAAAAAATGAAGTATCAAATTTAGTAGAAGAATTATCAATAGCAAAAAATAATCCTTATGACTCAGAATATAAATCTGAAAATACTTATATACCTCAGAGTTCATTTGCTTCAAATAAGCAGGGAAGTGTGAATTTAAACAATATAAATAATATTTATAATACAGAGTTAAATTTTATTGAATTGATCAATTTGGATGACCTACTTAACGCAATTAATTGTGCTATAGATACTTTCAGTGTTGATGAAAAGAATGAAATTAATAAAAATATCCTATTCTTTTTATTAAAATTTTTCAATCTTTTTGGACAAGAAGATATTTTATATAATCAAGGTCAAAATGACAAAATTTCACTTATATTTGAAAAATTAAATTCTCTCACTGAAAAAGAAAAATGGATTGAAAAATCTGAAGATGAATGGGAAATTGAATTTATTGATTCATGGCAACGAATCTATTCTAAGCTTGATAAAAATTCTAATAAATTCTATTCCCCACCCAAAAATTTTTTAAAAGAACTTAAAAATTTATATGAAAAGAATAATACAAAATTAATGTTTGAAGAATCAATAGATAAAACCAATAAAAATAATCAAAGTGAAGAAACTTATATCTTAAGCAAAAAACATAATTTTATCAGTGTTGATAAAAATTCTAATGAGCTTATATCAAAATTAACTTTACCTGATTCAGCATACGGAGCTGATTTACCAGGGCTTACCGACTACTCAAAATGTACTTTGGCATTAAAAAATATTCAAATTTTTGAACGATATATTGTAGAGGAAATATTCCGTTATTGTGGAAATACTTATAGAGAAGCAGAATATTTTTATGCTTTACCTCAAATAAGATTTAATTTATCTCTAAATGATATTGCTTCTGCAAAAGCAGATATTTATGAGGTTTTCGATCAAACAAAACTCCCACCTTATACACCCTTACCTAAAGAACATAGAGATATGCGAGAAATTTTTAAAGAAGAATGTTATCCTGGAAATTATTACTTAGCAAAAATAAATCAAAAAGTTGCAAGAGAAACTGGAATAAATTATTTAATCAAACTCAGCAATTTAGGTTTATTTGAAGTTCCAGTCTTATTGCTACTGGTAGATACTTCACTCAATCAAGCATTAGTTCAATTTGATGATTATATGGACCAGAGTAAAATGAATAGCTTTTGGATTCAACTTGATAATTTATATTCACTCGATTACAATCTTAAATTACCTGCTTCTTCATATAGTATGGATGATCTTTATTCGGAATATAATTCGATTCAAAATAATTTAATAAAAATATATGCTAAGAATATTTTGATAAATTTAAATAAATTCAAATTAAAATTTAATAATTTAAGCCCAAACACATGCGAAGATGTTGGAATTTCAAATTTAAGCAATAATGAAAACATTTGTTTGAACAATAAACAAATATCAAACAAATTCAATATGAAAAATTTTATTAATTTTTTGAACCTTGAATTTTGGCAATTTAACAAGCTTTCACCGATAACTGGTGTTTTTAGCAGCTTCAAAAATTATATCAAAGTTAAACAAGTAGATGAAATGAGTCTTCGTAGTAAAGAAAGTTTTCTTAATATTGATAATAACGGAAGCATTGATATAAATCAAATCCTATATCAAATTAATAATTTTAAGAAAAAACTAAATCAATCGCTTAATAATCCTGATCTACAAAATATCTATGAAAGTAATTTAGAAGAAATAGAAAAATTCCTTTGTGAGTTATGCTTTAGTGATTCCGAAAATTATAAAATGCTAAAGAATTGGTGTTTTGAATCTTGGGAGAATTTATTGGATGAAATAAAACATTTAAGATTTGATTTATTTAAAGAATATATGACACAATTTAACCTTATGAGAACAGAAAATCAATTTAACATAGGTAACATGGGTAACAAACTGCTAGCTTTACACGAATTGGGAAATTTTGATACAAATAACATTTGTGGAATAATATTATCCTTTGAACAATCTGCTATTTTAGGGCCTAATGCAAAATTGTCCTTTTATTCAGATAAAGATGGAGTTAATTTAATTCATGAGATTACTGCAATAAAAAATACTAAGTCAAATCTTCAGTCTATTATATTTAATTATTCTAAAATCTGGATGAATTATACGCCAGGCACAAGAGCATTTTATATTCATGATTGGCATATGCAGACTAGAGACTCCAATTTACCTTGTTGTCTTTCATTTATTCCTCATTACTGGAGCTGCCTGATTTGGTTGAGTGATTTTACTACATCTAGTTTATTTTCTAGTTATTCCTTAGAAAATTTTGAAATATTTAAGGAATTTATTAAAAAATTGCTAGGATTTTGTTCAAGTACAAAAATTCCTGTAGATTTGCAGACCAATATATTTAACATTACAAATCGCATTATTTTGAAGGCTAATAAATATATTCAAGAATTAGAAAAAAAGAAATTAATAAATTTTGAAAATCTTTCACTTTATGAAAAAATGGGTTTAATTGGAATAGATGAATTTACTCTTATCGAGCTAATAAAACATATAGACAGATTCAATACAATGATTTCAACTGAATCTAAGGATAAGAATTTTTCTAGCAGTTATGTTGTTGATGGAGTTGAAATTATATTATCGATTTTATCTATAATAAAAGAATCTTATCAAAATTTAGATTTTTATTTTAGAGAGAGTTTTGATTATAGTTTACCTATATGGATTGAAGCAATTATTAAATTAGGACAATTTTTGAATTTATTTCAAAATGTTTCTCAACTCGAATCCGAGTTATCAAGGGAGATAAAATCTGAAATATGTGATAAAGATAAAATTTATGATATTTTTATTATAAAGAATATTCCAGGATATATCGAAGATCAAATAATTATAAAAGAGATTAAAAAATATTTATCATCCTTAAATATTCAAATTTGTGATACTGATATAGATATTGTTGTTATAGATAAAAATCGCTATAAATTTGATTTAATCTTCAATAAAAATATACTTAAAAATATAGATAACTTTTTAATAACAAATATTAATGAAAAGCACGAAAATTCTGAAAATAGGCATAAAGAAGAAACAAAAGAAATAATAATAGAAAGTGGAAATATAGAAATGCAAAATAAAAATAAAGACGAAAATAAAATTGATCCAGAAAAAAATGAGCTTGAAATAAATACTGTATTAAAAAAAGAGGGAGAAGAAGATAAATTTGCATCATTGAATAAATTTTTTAATATTGACAAAAACTATACAAAAGAACTTTGTATTTTAATTGATGGTGTAAAGGTTGAAACCTTAAGAGAAGTGGCTGAACCGATTGAGGAAATTGAGGAATCCACTCTTTGGAAGTGTGCGGGATGTGAAATGGAAAATGATATGGAAAATCTAAATTGTATTTTCTGTGATATGGAGAAAACAGTAAAACCTAAAGAAAAGAAAAAAAAGCAGACTTTAATTAAAGTAGATTCATATATTCAAACAATTAATGATGTTCTTACTGAATTCAAAAATGGATTAAAAAATAATCCAAATTTAAATACATTTAGCTATGAAGTTCCCTTTATAGAAAATCAACAAGAAGAAGTTAAGAGCTTAGAAAATACAACTAATCCAGATCCTATAATAGAAAATTGTGAAACTTTAAAAAAAGAACAAAATACAGAAGTAAAAGAAAATGTCAATAATGATGAAAATAATAAAAAAATTGAAAATTCTAAAAAATATATAAATGAAAAGATTATAAAAGATTTGGAGATTTTAACTCCTGAAGAAATAAAAAAAAATAAAAATTTATACAATGATATTCTTTCAGATTTCTATAAAATAAGGATTACAAAATGGATAATTCAAAGATCTACAGATATCAAAGAAATTATTAATGACTTGAAATTCTTTTCATCTTACAAAGGTCAAGGATTAGATCAAATAAAAAGTCTTATAGATTTTTATGAAAAAGATTCAAAACATTTTGAAACAATATTCAACAGTCAATCAAATCAAGATGTCAATTCAAATTCATTATCGAGTGAATCAGTAAATAAAATATCTGAACTTAGCAAATATAATAATATAAATTTCTTAAATTTGATGCAAGATTTAGAAGCATATAATATTGATATAAGATTGGAAATAACTAAGCTTAATGATAACCAGCTACAAGAGAATATTAATCTTGAAATTCTTGAAAAAATTCGGGAAATTATTGATTTGAATATTTGCAAAGAAACTAATATAAGTTTTGTTCTTCCTCCTAAAGCAGTAAGATTTACTCATGAAGATTTGAATTCTTTAAATTGCTTTAACTCAAATTTAATTAAAAAAGCGATATCTCCTAAGGGATATAACTTATCACAAATCCGTTATTATTGGTCAATCATAAAATATTTTAATAATTGCCTTCTTGCAGCTTTACCTTTTATTAAACCTCCTGATATGAATTCTGATAATTCAATTCCAAAAAATAGTGAATTCAGTTATATTCCATTCCCTAAATCTATTTCAGCATTTCTTTCTTCTGCGAAAGGATTAACATTTTCTTTTACGAAGCAAAATTTAATAAATCAAGTAATTGCATATACTGAGTTCCCAGAAGAACAGATTCAAATACCTACATTTAAATTTGAACGTTTGAATATTTTCAATAATCTAACTGAAGATAAGAACAAAAAAAATAAAATTTTAAACAATGATCCTTCTTTTATTCGAAGCGAAAATTTAATTGGAGTTTCAAATAATGATAAAAATAAAATTTCAAATGATTCAAATAATAATGAAGAGGATGAGAATACTAATGGAGAGAACGATTTGAAAGTGGAAGAGTCAATATTTTTGCAAGCTTACGAGCAATTTAAAGATATTGATATTGCCTTTTTCAGAAGCAAAAAAGCACCTGGAGATCCTCATATTGGATTTAAAGTAGAGTTTAAAGGAGAATTTGTTCAAGGTATTGGAGGTCCTTATAGGCAATTTTTCTCCGACATTTCCTCTGAATTGCAGCCAAAGGACATTGGTGATGGCAAGATCTTAAAGCTTCTTTATCCTTCTTCTAATAAGCAAGCTATAAAAGGTGATTTTAAAGATAAATATGTGATTCGACCATTACTTACTGATAATAATTCTATGAAGCAGTTTGAATTTTTGGGAGTACTTATGGGAATCTGTATAAGAACTGGAGTACATCTTACACTTGATTTATGTTCAATATTCTGGAAGAAATTGGTAAAATATAATTAATTTTGTTTTATATTATTTGTTTATAATTTATGAAATTTTGATATAAATAAATTGTTTGAAGTTTTTGAATTTTTAAATTAAACTTTTTTTAGACTGAAGAACCTATAAATGTGGAAGATATAAGAGAATTTGATGAAGGATTATTAGAACAAATAAATTTCCTAAAAAATGAAATTGATCAAGAAACATTTGAAAATTCCCTTAATAAAACTTATTGCATTGAATTAACTGATAATAGTTTATTTGAATTAATTCAAGGAGGAAATGAAAAGAAAGTAAATTTTGATGATAGATTTACATATATGAAATTGCTCATTAAAGCAAGATTAACAGAAAGTGATACTCAAATTGCAGCAATAAAAAGGGGATTATGCAAAATTGTTCCATATTCCTTAATAAAATGTAAATTTTTAAATTTAAATTAAAAATATGACTTATATTCTATTCCTCTTTTTAATTTTAAGATCCTTTAATAGAAATAATTTTAAAATATAGTGATTACTTACAAAGAATTAGAGCAACAAGTATGTGGTAAAAAGACAATTGATGTCGATTTATTAAAATCAAATACTGTTTACTCTCTAGATTTATCAGCTGATTCTAACAGATCAATATGGCTATGGGAAATTCTAAGAGATATATCAGAAGAAGAAAAAGTTAAGTTTATTAAATTTTGCTGGGGTCAGGAGAGATTACCTGCGACAAAAGAAGAATATGAAAAATTGCAGATTAACTTCAAGATAAAACCGCATATTGATAAAAAAAGAAAAGATTTTTTACCAAAGGCTGATACTTGTTTCTTCAGCTTAGAATTACCAGAATATTCTGATAAAGATATAATGAGAAAAATGATTCTGACAGCAATTAATTATGATAATGTTTCAATTGATGCAGATAAAGTAAATAATGAAAATCATGATCATAGAAGAAATGACAACAGAGATATTTATGATGATGATTCAGAATAAATAAAATATAAATTTATTGAAAAATTAAAAAACTTTTTCAAGTCAAATCATCATGTATAAATTTTTTTAATTTTTTTAAACAAATCAATTTTTTATTTAAAATTTAATTATAGATATTTTCTATTTTTAAAACAAACATTCATTTAATTAATTATTAAAATTAATTAGCTTATGTATAGCCATCAAAGTAATTAATTAAATTTGAATTTTGAAAAAATTAAATTCTAAGTAAAGATCCTTTTTAAGATAATTTTAAAAATTATCCAATTATTTTTAAAAAATCAAAGATATAATATAATTTCCAAAAACTTAAATTTTGATTTAATTTTAAATAATTCATGAAGTTTAAATAAATATTTATAGTATTTATTCAATTCTATAAAATGATGAATTCCTTTCCAGTCATTATTTTAATTATCTTGTTTTTTAAATAGTGTTTTTCTTATATTTATTTTAAATCAATTGAAATTTCAGTCTCTTCATATGTAGGATTCCAACGAGGAAATAAAATTTCAATGTTATTTTCATTAACACATTCTCTTACTAACTTTTTCTTAATATAAACTTGCATTTCCTAAAGAGAAAAATATATTATTATATTAATTTATTTACTTCAGAGCACATTTTAATCAATTTATTTTCTTTCAACTTTAAAAGAATTATTAAACATTCTATCAAAATTTTTTCTCCGAGTAATAAAAATAAATCAATTATTTTAAATGAATATTGAATGGGGACTTCATACGTAAATAATGTTGTAAAAAAATGGGAAAAACTTCCAGGAATATAGTCAATAAACTTTTCAAGAAAATTAAAAATTATTAAAAATTTATTTAAATTTTAAAGAAAAAATTTCATATTCAACAATAAAATTGATTATTTTTTGTTTTTAAATTTTATAGATTAACATACATTTTCCCTTTCCATTACTGAATAAAGAAGTGGCAATCTATTTTTAATTTCTCTATCTAATTTTTCTAAAAGTAAATTCAGCTTAGGAGTATTGTGGATATACAAAAATCTCCAACATTTATCAAACATAATTTGAAAAAAAATCCAATAAGCATCTTTGGCAATTTTTACATTTGAGAGTAAACAGAAAACAATAAAATTTGTCCCTTGGGAGTAACCTACATCAGGATCATTTTCTCCATAAGCTTTCAAAATATTAAATAAATCATTTTTTTTTGAGCTTAAAATTTCTTTCTGCTTCTCTTCTGTGATATCTAAAAAGGTTCTTTCAATGTCTTTTCTAATTTCGTTCTCTAACTTTTTATTCTTTTTCACAATTAAATTTTCGAAGCAGTTACTCGGATGGTTTTCTGAAATATTAAGGCTTTTGGAGAACACAATCCATATTTTTCCTCTTAATTCTTGAGGAATTCCTTTTATAATTGATTTTATTAATCTTTCTTTTTCGATATTAATAAATGAATTATTTGAAATTATTTTCAACCATTCTTCTTTTGTTAATGTTAATTCATTCATCTTTTTATTAAGGAGAATAAATGTCTTTGGTTTTGAAACAAAATTATTCAAATTATCTAAAGAGATTAATTAAATTACTTTGTAAAAATTTTACAATTCTAGATTAATTTTATTTAATTCCTTATAAACTAATTACTTGTTAAAATTTGTGGATCTTTTTCATTTAAAAATTCATCAATTTTCTCAAAGCTCATTGAAGTTGAATCAAATGAACTCTCTAAATTTAAATTAAAAAATTTAGCAAAAATTTTAGGATTCTTCAATTTGGATTAAGTCAAATTTTAATTAAAAATATTTTTATAGTTTTATATAAATATTAAGAATAATTATACTTTAAACTCACAAGCATCATACCTAATTAAAATATTGATAAAAAAGTTTATATTTTAGATATTTAAAAATTATTATTTGTTTTATGAAATATTATATTATCAAAAAGTAAAAAAATTAATTTTATTCTTACTATTAGAAAATGAAATCTTGGAATTAAACGACGAAGCATTTAAAAAGCTTTTATATGAGTTTTGAATCTCATCTTCTTTTTTATTTTCTGTTTGACAATAATCTTTTTTAAGTTTCTTGATTCTTTCGATTGCAGAATTTTCTTTTTTTATTTTTTTTTCATTTAGCTCTTTTTTATCAAAATTAAAATAATCCGAACAAATATCAATTCTTAGATCTTTATTTGAACCCGAACCAATATTGCGGATAACTGAAAAATCTTTTTCTATATCTTCTCTTTTATTTTCTTCTGATCTAATGTTTTCTCTAGTATTCAGTAAGGGTTCCGATTTTCTAATAAAAATTTTATCTAGAATTCTTACAAGCATTTTAACATAAAGCAAAATTGGGTGAATTTTTTTATTAAATAATTATAATTAACAACTTTCAATATTTTTAATTATTTATTTGTTCTAAATTTTGTTAATTATTATTTAATTTATTTTTATAATTTTTATAATTTGTTGTTTTCTTATAAAATGTATCAGATATTGATGCTTATTACCCTTCTTTTTATGATTATTTAATAGTAAAATTTTTAATAATAAATAAACTTTTAAAATTAAAAATCTATCAAATAAATATAAGAATTTTATTTTGTATTTTTATGAATGAGTATCTGAATTTATTAGAAATTTAAGAAATAAATTTTATCAGAATCCTGAAAAATTTTTAGGATTAAACAAAGAAGGTAAATAGGAAAATAAATTTATTAATTTATAAATGATGAAAATTATTATTTTTAAAATTTGATGTAAAAGAGAATAAAAATTTTTCCTTCATAAAAAGGTTAAATAACAGTTTTTATTTTACCTTTGAAATTTTATTTTACAATGATAATTAATCGTACTTATTTAAAGAAAATATTTTCAGTTTTTTTAATTATTTTAAGGAATTAAAGTAAAAATCAAATCTTTATTAAGGTAAATTCGTATATTTTACTTATCTTAATTTTAATAATTTGTGCAGTCCCATCAATTTTTTTATAAAAATTATATTTTTATCAATAATATTAAATTATAAAAAATTTATTCAAATTTACATAAACCTGGAAGGAATTAATAAAATTAAATAATAGAACTCTATTAATAAAAACTCTTTAAAACTCAACAAATGGAATTCTTAATTGTTTAGTTTTATTTTGAATTTCGTTATTCCTCTCTATTTCATTCTTCAATAAATTTTTATTAAAGACATGAAAATATTTGAATAGAAGATGTTTTTTATCTTTATCTAAATTAAAAAAATCTTTCTTATCATTATTTTCAAGAATCTTTATAATTATTTTATTAATCTTATCAGCTTGTATCCTATATTCTTGTTCGATTCCAAGCGACAAGTATTTTTTCAATTCTGAATTTGGATTTTCAAAATTTTTTAAATAATTAGAATGAGAATTCTTGAAAAATATATCATTTGTGTTTTCTTTGTATTCTGAAGAATTATTTTGATTTTTTTCAATAAATAAATTTTTTATAATTTTTTCTTCATTAGTTTTCATCTTCACCAAATAATGATTCCTAGTATCCGACATTTTATTGAATTTTCTTTTTGAATTATTCTCCAATAATAATTCATCATTAAATTTTCCTTTTTTTAAAGGAGAAGAAAATTCAAAATATGATCTACATGAATTTTTTAAATAATATGTATCTATAATACTCTCATCCTTATTTAAATTAATTTTTCTTATTCTCTCAGTATTTAAATGATTTTTATTAGTTCTTCCTAAATAATTTTTCAAATTCATTAAATTTTTTTCTTCATTATTTCTGATTTTAAATTCTTCAAATGATATTGGTTTTTCTTGAAACTTAATTACTTTTTTATATGGAATCTCTGTCTCTTTATTTTTAACTAAAGGTGAATTTTTTAATGTTTTATTAATTTCAGAATTCATTATATGATTGACAATCTGAGAAGATTTATCGAATTTTTTTATATTTTCAGAAGGAAAAGAACTTAAAAATAGATCATTTTCGTTATTGCTTAAATCTAAATTTTTATAATTCAAAGTAGTATCTTTATCTGACTCTTCTTCTATCAAATTTTCATTAGAAATTTTAGAATAATTTTCTTTAAAGATTTCAACATTTTGATTTTTTTTTTCTCTGAAATTATTATATTTTTCGTTTTTTTTCCTTTTATTATTTTCAACGATTCTTTTTATATCTTTGTTTTCAAAGTTAAAAGAAATATTTTTTGATTTTAATTCCCTTTCAGTGAAATTTTCTTTTTTGAAAAGATAATTACTGATATTTTCATCTTGATTATTCCAGCCTACTTTTAAGTTTTCATTAATATTTGTATAAAAACTATTCTGATTTAAAAGAAAATTATTTTTTTCATATTTCTTAAAATAATTTTTTCCATTTTCTCTTAAACTTTTTTCATCTATTTCATCCTCTTTAAATTTTAACTTGTTTTTAAAATTAAAAATATTATAACCAACTTTATGTTTGTTATCTATTTTTGAATTTTTTAATCTACTACTACTTTTATTTGAGCCACAAAAAGGTTCTCTGCATTTTATTCCACCTGATTCGTATATATGATTGCAATTATTATTAATATTTAGATTATCAATATAAATAATATTGTTCGCATTTTTATTAAGTAGGCTTAATTGCTTATGTGAATTTTTGATATCCTCAATTTTTATTTTTTCTTCATTGCTTATATTAACATTCTCCAAAGAACTAAATGGCATTAGATTTTTTGAATCTAGATTAATATTTTTATTTTCCGATTCGGATTTCGATTTTTGATTTATAACAATAATGGATTCTTTATCTGCATTCATTTTCATCGAATTAATAGCATGAGCATTTAAATTATTATTTATGGAATTAACACTTAATGAATCACATGATTTATTGTTTTTTAGTATATTTTGGGAGAAATTATTTATTAAATCATTGAATTGAATCTTATTCAAGTTATTAATTGCATCACAATTCAATTCATTATTGCAATTATTATTTTTTATATTGTTATTTCCGTTAACAAAATATATTTTTTGGGAATTTTGTTTTTCTGTTCGAGAATTTTTACTTTTTAAAATATTATTTTCTGATATTTCTGTAGAATATATTTTATTGATATTGCTCACAATATTATTTGTTTTAAGAGTGGATTTTTCTTTTTCTAAAATATTAGTATTTGAATTTTTTTTTTCATTTAAAATTAAATTATCCATTTTTACATTGTTGAGAGATTTTTGTTTTATAGTTTCAATTGAATTAGTTAAATCATTTGCATCAAGAATACTATATGAAAAATCTAATTTATTTAAAAACTTTTGATTTTTGTTAATTTTATAATCTAAAATATTATTAGTTTTTATTGAGTTTGGAGAATTTTGGGTTTTATTAGTATCAATATAATCATTATTATTTATCTTCTTCATAATATTGTCTTTTCTAGAAGTAAAATTCTCGAGATGCATTGTTTTTCGATTGTCTAAATTGTAATTAGGATCTAGTTTTGGAATATGCACTAAAGATTTCTTGCTTAACATTTTTTGTCTACTATTATAACTAAGGTTACTTACGAAATTGCTAGTTTCATTGTTATTATTTAAATCAAAATTTTTACTGCATTTTGTAATATTATTATTAATTTCTTCTAATTTAATTAAATCTACATCTTTATTATCTTTATGGTCTAAAGAAGAGTTTTTTTTTATTTCCGTAGGATTGATTCTACTCTCTGTTTTTTTAAATAGTTTTCTAATAGGATTTATACTTTCTAAATTAGATAACTCATTTAATTTATCATTATAATAATTCTCGATATTTTTATTATTTAAATTTCCACTATGAAAATAATTATAATTTTTTGTTGTTATTTGATTTTTTTTTTCTTCTCTCTTATCAATAATTTTATCTAATATTTTGTTAGAATGGTGAATATTTTCTTCATTTAAAAATTCTTTATTATTTTTCTTATATTCTTCAAATCTTCTTTCTTTTATATCAGACCCTATATGAAGTTTACTGTCTGTTGGCGAATTTTGAAAGTGATTATTGTTATTATTATTTTTATTAATAACACTAATTTTCATATGTTTGTCATGAAAAAATTTCATATTTTTTTCTTCACTTATTAATTTTGTTTTCTTTTTTGATCGAAAAAAATCTTTAAAATAATTCTGTTTAAAACGTAATTTTTCTTCATCTTGTTTAAATTTTGATTTTTTCTTTTCAATTATTTTAATCATTGTTTCGTAATTATATTTAGAGATTGAAAATATTTTATTAATGCATTCTGAATATGTTTCAGATAACTCAAACATATCTTCGCTCCTAATTATTATCAAATCAGCAAATTTAGAACCCACTTTTAAAATAACAGGACTTGGAGTTTTACTTAAAAGAAAAATTTCACCAAAATGTTCGTTTGGACGTACTTCCATTATTTTAGCTTCATTATAATTTAATCCAAGATTAACTGTCAAATAACCTTTTCGTACAAAAACTATCTCTTCAACGAACTCTCCTTCATAAAATAAATATTCATTTTTAAAAAGTCTTAAAGGTCTCATCATAAACACTACACTCGTTGAAAATTCTGTGCTTTTATCTTTAAAAAATTTAAAATTTCTGATTACATCTTTATACATATTAAGTAAAAGTTCATTTTTTACTCTGATTGGGAGATCATTTATAAATAAAAATTTTTCTGTTTTATTATTTTTAAAATCATAGCGAAGAATTTTTTCAACTTTATCTGAAAAATTATTTGGCAAATTATATCTAACCCTCATTTCGTAAAGATTATCCATGTTTTTCATAAATTTTTCCTCAGAAATATCATAACTCGTAACTACAGTTCCCAATGCAGATACTGCAAAAGAATATATTAAAACGCCAACAAACATAAGAAAGATATTATAAAGCCTTTCAGTTGTATTATAACTTAAAATATCGCCATAGCCTATAGTAAAAATAGTTGTCCAATGAAAATAAAGACTAGATATGTAAATCGAAAAATTATCTGAGTCAGCAATTTTAGCTTTAACAAGCCAATTTGGAAAATCAGAGGTTCCAATAAAAATCCATATACATGAAATCATATGTGAAGCGAAAAGAAATATAAATAATGAATTTAATATACGTTTGACTGATGCGCTCATTCCCATATTTTCTTTCGGAATTATTTTAGAGTTGATTTTTTTTTTAGTTGAATCACCGGACATCTTTATTATTTTAGATAATTTAGTAATTTTGAGAACTCGATAGAATTTAGCTAATCGAGTTATTTTATTTATATTTCCGAATGAACCTGAATTTTGATAATTTGAATGAATAACCAAACTTGATAATTCTTCAGAGTCTGCTTCTTTGTACTTTTCCATCATAAAATAAGTCATTATACTTCCAGGGATAGAAGCAATTAAATCTATAAAAAACCAACCGGTAATATAATTTTTAGCAATTTCAATTTTGGTTTTAATCAAATCTTCTTCATAGTTATAAAAAGGAATAAAAAATTGAAAAATTATATCAATCATAAAAACTAAATCCATAAAACATTCCATTATTTGGATAAAATTACTTGTCACTTCTGGAAAAGCCATTTGATAAGGTGAAAATGTTAAGGTATAGAGTGTTATTAAAGTGATTAAAAAATCCCAATAACTGAGGAAATTGGAATCTATATTGAAAATGAAACTTCCAAAAAAATTTTCTTCATTCAAAATTTCTACATCTTCATTTTCTGAAAGTGAATCTTTCACTTTATCTCTTAAAGTTAATTTTCTAAAATTTTCCATATTTATTATTTCGTTATCACTATAATTTTCCAAAAAAATGTTGTCAAAATTTGATTTTCCATCTTCTGTAAATTTTTATTATAATTATATAAATATTTTAAGCGATCATTAATTAAATTTTATTTGAAAATGGGAAAAATTTCTAAAGGAAATTTTAATATAAAAAAAATTTACTGTTTGTGTTAGATTCGTTTAAAGGTATTAAATTTATAAATATTTTCTCAAGACTTTGACTATTCTTAAAGCTTTTAGAACCAGGGATTTTATTTTCACTGTTGTTTTTATTAAGACTTGTTTTTTTCAAAACTTTCATAAAAGAATTTTTCTTAGTTTTTAGATTAAAATTAGCTTTTTCGTGATTAATAGAAGAGGAAAATAATTTAGGTACCATAGATTTAGATTGATTTAAAGGTCTCTTGATTGCTATATTCATTGTGTTTTTGTCCAAAGCTGCAGAATTTTTTAAATTCATTTTTTCAGAACTTAAAATTTGGTTTTTGGAAAGATTTAAGCTTCTTGAATATTTTCTATTAAGAGGTGAAATTTTTGAAATTCTTTCTGAATTAAAAATCACTAAACAAATTAATCTTTAAATTTTACTCAAAAATCTTTTATATTAAAAGTAGAAGAACTTACATTTATTTGTTTTTATTTCTGATGGAATGTTATGAATAATATCATTACATTGCAGTTTAGAACTTGTATGTATATTTTTTTCATTTGAAATTTTATTATTTAAAGAGTGTTTCTGTAATGTATTAGAACTATCAGAAATCACCAATTTTTCTGGGTGTAAGTTATTATTTGAAATTGAGTTTATATGCAAATCTTTTTTTAACTCAAAACTTTTGTTTTGAAAATTTTCAAAAAAATCTTGATTTGTTGAATGATTCATATGTTTATTAGTTGATTCATTTAATTGAAAAGTAGATTTATTTTGTTCAATAAAATCAATCTTATTTTTATTAATTTCATTGCTTTCTAAATAATTATTTATTTTAGGAAAATTATCAGACGCACCAGATATCTTAAAGCAATAATTAGGGTTTGTTTTTAATGTTGATGTTTGTCGGGTATTAAAATTTTTCTCATTTAAAGTAAATCTTTTATTATTTATATTATTACTTATTCTTTTATTATTATTTCTATTATAATCATTATCGTTAATAGTGTTTTTATTAATCTGATTTTTTATTTCTATTATATCCTTGAAACTTGAGATTAAAAAATCTTTTCTTGAATATTTCGAAAATTTTTTTACCTTGTTTCTTAGAAATAAAAGTTTATTGAGATTAATTATAACAAATTCTTTCATTGCATTTTCCTCTTTATCAAAATCTATTTCATCAAATTTTAATCCCATGATTTCGTTTTTTAAATATTTATTGTTGTTATTATTGGAAGAATTTTTATTTTTGTCAAATTTGAATTGTAATTTAATATTATTATTCAAATCTAAAGTCCTTTTTTTTAAGTTTTCAACTTTATCGGTTGGATTAGTATTACTTTTCTTTTCGAATTTCATTTTAATACAATCTTTTTATTAAATATTTTTTAAAGAAAAATTATTTATTTTTTTTCTCTAATTTCTTTTCAATTTTATGAAAATATAATTACAATTTTAAATAAAAATAATAATAAAATAATTAATCTGTCCAAGCCTTTACTATATATTTTTTCATGATTTGAAATAAAAAAATATAAAGAAGTAAAAAATGACGAATTAAAAAGTTTATAATCAAACTAAAAAAAAATGAAAAAAAAATTTTAATGCATCATAATTTTGATTTAATTAAATATTTATTTAAATTTTAGTCTAAATTCATTATAAAAATTTTTGATATAAAATTTGAAGATATGCATTCTATTATTAACATGTTTTATTATTAAATTTTTTTAAAAATTAAAGATTTTTGGTTAAAATAATGAACAATTTATGTCATGTTATACAATTATTATCAAATTTTATTGATTCTTTTTTAAATATTTTAAGATTAATTAAATAACTTATTTTTTACTACATACCTAATAAAAGATTTAATCTTAGTTTTTTTCTCAAAAATAATAGAAATAAAAATATTGAAATTCCTAAAATAATTTTTCTTCTTTAATTTATGTATATAATAACAATTAACTAAATATTGATTTTAATTAACCTTTAAAGCACTATTTAATATGTTTTGATTTAAATGATCTTTTATAAATTTTTTTTAAAAAAATAAATAAACAATTAATGAACAAAAAATAATACTTAACCAAATCACAAACCATTTTCAAAATAATTTTTCAATTTTTTATTTGATTCTTGTAAATGAATTGCTAAAAAAATAAATAAACCCAATTTAAACAAATTAAATTAAACTTGACAACCGAAAAACTTTCCACCTAACATTTTAAATTTTAGGTTTGTCTCTTTTTTGAAATTGGTTTTCAAAAAAGATGGTGGACCGAGTTTCTGGAATCTCATGATTTTAAGCAATTCTTCATCTGTGTCTTTATGTAGGTCCATGTAGTCTCTTTTTTCTTTATCATCTTTATGACGTCCTTTTAGGATATTTCTAACCCTAATTATTCTATTCAAATTATTAACATTTACATTACTAAGAGTGGCTCCATCATTTTCTTCTTTATCAATACCTGTATAATCATCAAGAGATATATCCAATAGTAAATCTGCCTTTAATTCTGATCGTTGTTTAATTTCTTCACAAATTTTTCCTTCTAATTTTTTCTTTTTCATATTAATTAAGTCTTGTAATTTTTCACATGGTAGATTTTTGATAAAAGTCATTTTTTTTTTCGTTAATGCTGATTCTATGTTATTTTCCTGTAATTCTTCTTGAATTGACTTCTCTTCATTTTTATTATCATTTTCTGGTGGATCATTTTTAATTGTAGAAGTTTTCCTTAAAATATTTATATTTTTTATTTTTGAGTTGTTGTTATTATTATTTGAATTACAATTAAAAAATTTAGAATCCTTTCTAATCGAACCCTTTTTTAAATCTTTCGTATCTCTACCACTAGCTAAATTATTACGTTTATGAGGATTAGATTTTGAATTTTCATTATTTACTTTTTTATCATCTCCTTGCTTAATCTTTATTATATCAAGTTCTGATTCTGCAAATATAATTTGTTTTTTTATTATTTTATTTTTTTCCAAATTTTCTTTAGAAACTTTCGAGTAATAAGAATTATCTAATTTCTGCTCAAATTTATTATTTTTGTCTTTAAAATCACATTCAATTTTTGATTGATTAAAATTACTTTGAGTATTTAATTGAGATTCGTTTGGTTTAAAATATTCATTTTCGATTTCAATGTTATTATTTATATCAAGAATTTTTATATTCTCGTATTCTTTATCTAAATTTTCGATAATAATACTTTCATTTTTTTTAGGTTTTAACTTTTCTTCCTCCTCATTGGTTTCAAATAAAATATTTTCGTCAGAGTCAGATATATTTTCTTCATCAGTTTCTTTATATTCTTCATTTTTGAGTACAGCCATTTTCTTTTTTTTTTGAACTTCTTTATCATGTTCAAAATCTTTTGTTATTTTCATTCTCTTCCTAAAAAATTTAATTTAAAGAATTTTAAAAATAAAGAAAATTAAAAAAATTTTTCAAATAAATTAGTTTGAAATTTTATAAAAAATTTATAACATTGAACTTTTCACTGTATCACCTTTTTCTCCTATAAAATAATCACGAATCATATAATTTGACAGCTCATTTTTCGATTTTATTTTAATTTTTTTTGCAGCTCGTTTTTTTGCTTCTTTTAGTTCTTTCTCTACTATATCCTGAAATTGAAAAGATTTTTTTTCCAATTCATATACCTTATCTCTTTTTCTGCTAAAAGGTAAATACGATGTGGGAACTATCATCACATCTTGTATTGATTTATATACGTCTTGTTTTATCCGAGCATTGTATTTTAAATCAATTGCATTTACTGTCTTAGGACGTGTAACTGGAAAGACACAATTTTTCATGGAATTTTCTTTGTTTAAATCTGTATTTAATTTCATTACAAAATTACAATTTTTAGGCATTTGACTTTGAATTGTTAGATAATTATGAGTATTTTTTCTTTCATTAAGTTCCTTATTGAAGTTATTGCAAGATTTTGAAAAATATGCTTTTATATTATTGTTGGTGAAATTATCAATACTAAATTTTTCTTCGTTTGTAGGGGAAAAGCTTTTATTATGATGCAATGATTTTGGTGAGAAAGAAGAAGTGCTGAATAGAATATGTTTATTAATATTAAATAATTCAATTGGATTAGAAGAACAATCCTTCAAATAAAGATCATTATTATTTTCAATTTTTCTAAAATTTTCTTCAGAAAGACTATTAATTTTTTTATGATTTGTATTTATAATAAATTCATTATAATTCAAATTTTCATCATTGCTTCTGTCTTTGTTTAGCTTTATAGTGGAATTTTTTTGAAAATTAGAGTTCATAGTTGATCCATTATTTCTTATAGAGTAAGGAAATGAATTATCATAATTAAAATTAAAGTGATTATTTCTATCATTATTAGTTATATCGTAATAACTAGATTCAGATTTACTTTTATTTTTTTTTTTCGAAATTACTCTTATACTATTAAAATGATTTATTTTGGTAATTAAATTTTTATTTATCATATTGCTTTTATTAAAAATATTTTTACTCCCATTACTTTTACATGTATTGGGTTCGCTGTATTTAAATACTCCATTTCCATCTTGAAAAAATTCACGTTCATTAAGCCTTTTATTGATAAGATATGTATTTAAATTAACATTTATTTTTGCTTTGTTATTAGATGATTTATTTTCAGAGATTTTATCAGCTTCAATCAAAAGAGATTTATCTTTATCTCTATCATTTTCATTATGATTATTTTCATTATCAAGATTATTCTTAAAATTTGTTTCATTTATATTTTTGGTACTATAACTGGCAATACTTAATTTATGTTTATTATTTGATTTTAAATTAGAATTTTTATTTGAAAAACTCTTCCCATATTCTATTGTTGTTGGTCTCTTAGGATATTTTAAAGGTACATTCAAATTTTCATAATAAATTAAATTATTTGGTTTTTCATTTGAAAAGAAATTAGAATTTTTATTCGAATTATTATAAGTATTAATATTTATGTCGTTAATTTTGTCAAAATTATTATCTTTTTTTAAGCTAATAGCATTTTTTTTATTAGTAGTTTTGAAATAATAAAAAGCAGGAATATTAGAAGAAGATTTTAAATTACTAAATTTATTTTGATCATTCTTAATATCAGGAAGAGTAGATTTTACAGAAGAATTTTTAGAGAAGTTTGTTTTTATTGATTTTTTTGATTTCAAATCTTTTGGTTTGGATTCTTTTTTTGAAGTAAATTCACTTTTTTCTTCTATATTTTTGTTTTTATTTATTAAATTAATACTTTCTTTATTAGTAATATTTTTTTGGAAATTTGATGATTTTATATTTTCTAAATTTAATGATGGATTTTTATCGAAATTATCTTTATCTTGGTTCAAACTCTCTTTATTATAATCTTTGATATTGTCGTCTAATCTAACCTGATTTGTTGCCAGTCTTTTGTCGGATTCTTTACTTTTAAAATTAGAATAAATTTTTATTTTTTTTTTGTGAGATTCATTTTCAATATTCATTTTAATTACTTCAAATTTATATAAAAATTTTTCAATAATTTAGGGAATTTAAAATTTTACGATAAATATTTTTTATTATTCAGAATAAAAAAAAATCAAATAATACTAAATTAAGAATTCCACTTCTAAATTTGATATTTTGATAAGTTTTTATTCTAAAATTAAATTTAGTATTTAAATAAATTATTTATTTAAATAATTGATCAAATTAAAATTAAAAATTAAACAATATTCCAAATTTTATTGAGAATAAATATTCATTTATTGATAATAAAAAAACACGTGAGTTTGATTTCATATACAAACATAAAATATTCCTAAAAAATCCAAAAAAGATATATGTTTTGTTTGATGTACAAAATAATCTTTAATTAAAATATTATAAATTTCTCCTCAATTTATATTAAAAATATTAAATTAATTAATTCTAAATTTGAATTTTTAATTAAATAAATTTAAGTTTATATATCTAAATTTTATTATACAATTTTTTTCTTCTTTTTTCTTTTTGAAAGAAGATGAAAAATAATTTCCCTTTTTAATTTGGAATTCAAAGAAATATATATTTTACAATAAAAATTTCTTAAATTATGTTCCAGTTTAATTATATTTTCTAAATAATGTTCTATCACATTTTTTTATAATTTCATATTATTAATAAAAAATTCTAATACAAATACTTAAAATAAAAATTTATTCTCATATGATTTTTGAATAATTTTTTTTCATTGTATTAACCAGAATGAGTAATAGTACTATCAGAAGTATTATGAGTTAGATTTATAATTTTATTAGGGCTTCTATTTCCTTCATTATTAGATAAATTATTAAGACTGTTAGGACTATTAAATAATTTTATACCATTTTCATATTTTTTATCAATCAATAAATGTTCATTTTCATTTTCAATTTCGTTCTTATTAATAAATATTTTATTCATTATTTTTTTATATTCCTCAAAGCAGATATCTTGCCCAAAGTCTTTTCCAATTTGTGCAAGAAGCTCCATCATGAGATTATCAGGGATAGATTTATCTCCTCCGATTGTTTTATTAATTTCTTCAGCGCTTATGAAACCATTATTATCAATATCAAATAAATTAAAACCCATTAGCATATTTTCCTCATTCAAAACAACATTTTTACTTATTGTCGCTCTTATAAATTCCTCATACTCGATAAAACCTGAATTATCATGATCAACATTTTTAAATAACATTTCAATTTCATTTAATTCAAGTTTTCTTTCAAATACTTCTTTAAATGCATGTTTAATATCCTCTTTATTAATTCTCGCATCACTATCTCGATCAATACATTCAAAGATTTTTCTTAAATTATTAACTTCTTCAGATTTATTTAAATTATGTATAATAAAGGTTATTACTGCTTGCTGAAATTTTCTTTCTGCACGAAATTCTAGCAAATTTTCAAGGGCCTGTTTCACATTAGGAATCTCTTTTAAATTAATTTTTTCTGAATTTACTTTAAACCATGGATGTCTTAATGCAGCCCGTGCATTTGGTCTTTGCTTTGGATTATATGTCAGTAGCTTGGATATAAGATCTTTAGCCTCTAAAGAAACTCTAAGAAATTCTTTTTGCTTCAAATCAAATTTCCCTTTAGATACATTTTTTAAAACTTCTTCTTCATTTTCGCCTGTGAATGGCAACTTTCCTGAAAGTAAAACAAACATTATGACTCCACAAGACCAAATATCACAAAGTTCATCATAATTGTTTTCAAGGACTTCAGGAGCTATATATGATGCTGAACCTATTACATCTGTCATATCAAATTCTTTTGAAAAAATTTTTGAGCAACCGAAATCGATTAGCTTAATATCAAATAGAATCTTATCCGAATAATTAAAATAAAGATTATTAGATTTAATGTTTTTATCGTTGATTGAATTAATATTTTTCGAATAATTTTTATTAGATCCATCATTTGATTTATAATAAGAGCTGTCAACTAAAATATTTTCGAGTTTTAAATCACCATGAAATACTTTTTTGGAATGTAGATATCCAACAGCTGATAGAATTTGTTTCATTATATTACAAGCAACTTTTTCAGAGAAGAATCCATTTTTCTGCGCCTCTAATTTATTTACTAAATCCCCTTCTTCGCAATATTCATTAATGATATAATAGAAATTTTCATCTTTGAAAAATTCGTATATTTTAATTATATTCGGGTGATCTAAGGATTTCAAAATTTTTATCTCATTTAAAATATCTGATTCCTTTACGCCAAATATTATATTTTGTTTGCTAATTATTTTCATAGCTCTAATTTCATTAATGAGTTTAGGTTTTACTTTAACAACTAAACCATATGAGCCTTCTCCAATAGTTTCAAGCCTATCATAGAACTCATCAGGTAAACATTTTTTTTCTTTTATGAAATTTGATGGCTTTATTCGAATTAAACCAACATTTGCAACGTTCATATCAATAGAGGTGAGATGGGAGTGATACATTTCTTGTACTTCAGATGTAACAGGTAAATAATCAAAAGACTCTTGATTTTTTGTTTTAAAGCATTTCATTAATTTATTGCAGCAATTACCCATTTTTTAAAGTTTTGTTTTTTAAACTTAGAAAAAAAATAAAATATTTTATAAATTTCAAATTATAGTAATTTATAAAAATTTTTCAATTGAAATTAATTTTATAATATTGGGGATTGGGGATT
>Ga0194116_10001481_pt1 | contig 33420 bp, 31 predicted proteins | sample TA2MahsurfametaG_4_FD_148617 | JGI IMG/M metagenome (GOLD analysis project Ga0194116, IMG submission 148617) | Freshwater microbial communities from Lake Tanganyika, Tanzania - TA2015008 Mahale S9 surface | ecosystem: Environmental > Aquatic > Freshwater > Lake | place: Tanzania: Lake... | reverse complement strand
AATAAGCCTGGCAACGACCTACTCTTCCGTGTCTTAAGACAAAGTACCATTGGCGCTAAAGGGCTTAACTGCCGAGTTCGGAATGGGATCGGGTGTGACTCCTTTGCAAAAATTACCAGGCACATTTCTATATATCACTAAAAAAATGAAGTAAATATCTTAATAAATTCTAAATACTTTAGTTATTATTTTCTGATACTAGGTAAGAATTATACGTAAGTTGAAAACCAGTTTCTAAGCTTGTTTTTGCTTGCCATCCATATTTTTTGGCTCTCGATACATCTAAAAATTTGACTGGGGTTCCGTCAGGTTTAGTTCTATCAAACTTTACTTTGAGACTAGTATTTAATTTTTTAATTACAAAGTTTGTATAATCAAGTATTGACATAACGTTACCTGTTCCAATGTTAATAATTGTTTCCTGAATTTTTTTATTCATAAAGTAAATACAGGCATCAGCAATATCATCTACGTAAATTAATTCTCTTTTAGCTTTTCCAGAACCCCATAAATAAATAAATTTTTTTCTTTTAACTTTTGCTAAATGAACTTTATGAATAATTGCAGGGAAAAAATGAGAACTATCTGGGTCGTAATTGTCATTTGGACCATAAGTATTTGCCGGCATCAAGCATTTATAATTTGTTTTATATTGAGAATTATAACTCTCACACATTTTAATTCCTGAAATTTTAGCAATTGCATAGGGTTCATTTGTTTTTTCTAGAGGACCTGTTAGTAAATAGTCCTCTTTAATTGGCTGTCTACAATCTCTTGGATAAACACAGCTCGAGCCTAAAAAAATTAAATTTGGAATATTATTTAAAAAACAACCGTGAATAATATTATTTTGAATGGATAAATTTTCATAAATAAATTCAGCTTTATAATTATTATTTGCAAAAATTCCACCAACTCTTGCTGCTGCGTTTATAACTATATCTGGTTTAATTTCTTTTAAAAAAGAAAAAACTTTTTTTTGATCTATTAAATTAATTTTTTTTTTACTAATGGTAAAAATTTTCTTAAAACCTAACAATCTTAATTTTTTAAAAATAGCAGACCCAACTAATCCTTGATGTCCTGCTAAAAAAATTTTACTACTTTTTTTTATCAATTTATTGATTAAAATTTAAATTTTTTAACTCCTCATGTACCATTTCGTTAACTAATTTATGAATAGAGATTTTTGGTTTCCAACGAAGAACTTTTCTTGCTTTAATTGAATTTCCCAATAAGGTATTGACATCTAGAGGCCTGTAATAAGATTTGTCACAAGCCACTATGCATTTGTTAGACTTATCAAAAGCTTTTTGATTTTTTCCTTTTCCATTCCATTTAATTTTCATTGACAATTCTTTAGCGACTAAATTTATAAACTGCCTTACACTATACTGTTTGCCCGTTGCAATAACAAAATCCCTTGGTTTTTTTTGCTGTAACATTAACCACATTGCCTCAACATAATCTTTAGCATGGCCCCAATCCCTTTTCGCATCAAGATTCCCTAGATAAAGAATCTTTTGAATATTATTTTTAATCCTACAAAAAGCTCTTACAATTTTTCTTGTAACAAATGTTTCGCCCCTTCTTGGACTTTCATGATTGAATAAAATGCCATTTACTGCAAAAATATTGTAAGCCTCCCTATAATTTATTGTGATCCAGTGTGCATATAATTTTGCAGCTCCGTATGGGCTTTGAGGGTAAAAAGGAGTTAGTTCATCTTGAGGAATTTTTTGAACCCTGCCAAACATTTCTGAAGTACCTGCCTGATAAAACTTTGTTTTTTTTTCAAGTTTATGAAATTTAATTGCCTCTAAAATTCTTAGTGCTCCTAAGGCATCAACATTTGCTGTATATTCTGGAACTTCAAAAGAAACCGCCACATGAGACTGTGCTGCTAAGTTATATATTTCATCAGGCTTTACATTTTTAATTATATTAAAAACCGAAGTGGAGTCTGTAATATCTCCATATTGTAAAATAAAATTCCTCTTTTTTTCATGCGGATCTTGATAAATATGATCAATTCTTTTTGTGTTAATAAGCGAAGATCTTCTTTTTACTCCATAAACGACATAATTTTTTTTAATTAAAAACTCAGCTAAATAAGAACCATCCTGACCAGTTATACCAAAAATTAAAGCTTTTTTTTTCATAAATATAAGAAAATTTTATACTTTTTAAACGTTAATGTTAGTTATATTTTGAAAAAATTATCTAAATGATTGTTAGTATATTAATTGTTGCAGATTTTAAAGAAAAATTTATTTTTAAAACAATTAAATCTTGCCTTAATCAAAGTTATAAAAAAACAGAAATACTTATTGGCTATAGTCAATTAAATAAATCTATAATAAAGAAAATACTATCCTATAAAAAAATAAAATTATTTAAAATAAAAAAAAAATTTATTTACCCAACTCAAGACCAAATTTACAAAATCAAATATTTATTTAATCGATCTAAAGGAAAATATATTTTCTTATTAGATGGTGACGATATATTTTTGAAAGATAAAATTAAACAAGTATATTTTTTTTTAAAAAAAGAAGATGATGTTTTAATATATCATAAATTTTTTATTAAAAAAAATAGTAAGATATATTTGTTAAATGAAAAAAAATATAAAAAAAATTTTTTTTTCAAGTTTTTGTTTAATGATTGGCCTCAAAATATAGCCACTAGCGTACTTTCAATTACAAAAAAAGGTTTTAAAAATTTTTTTAGAGAAACTAATCCGCTTGCGTGGAAATATTTAGCAATTGATATTTTGTTAGTGATTTTTTTTCAAAAAAAAAGTAAAATAAAATTTTTAAATAAAATTTTAACAATCAAAAATGAAGGTAATGAAAATTTGGATACAAAATTTATAGGATTTTTTAATAAAAACTATTGGTTTAGAAGACTAGAGCAGCATAATTACAACTATACTTTTAAAAAGTTAAAAAGTATCGAACACTATATATGCATTATGGTAGTTTTTTTTATTAATTATTTTATCGATAATAATAAATCTTAAAACCTAACCTTTCCAAACTATTCAAATTATTCCCAAAATTTCCACACGGCGAAGGAAGTGCCCAACAATGTCCATGTATTGATCCGTTCGCCTTATAGAGTAATTCACCCTGTTCGGTCTTAAAAACTTCAAATTCTTTTATTTGAACAGAAAAAAATGGAAAATTAGTGTATTTATAAAAATCATCTCTTTTAAATTCACTATTAATTCTAAATATATTCTTAAAATTAAATATTATTATGACTAACAGGAATATTACTTTAAATTTGAAATAAGTTTTTTTGTTACTACTCTTAAAATTTCTAATCCATAAAGCTAAAGGCGTTATTAAAATTAATGTTATTACAATATACCCTCCATATCTTAGTGCTGGATGTATCATGAACCAAATAAAAAAAAGTAGCAAAAATGCCAAGTATAAAATTAAAAAATATTTTTTATTAAAAAAAAATTTTTTTTTATTTTTTGAATAAAAAATAAATGATAAAAATATAAAAGTTGCAATTATTACTAGCAAAAAATCTGAGACTTTTGTAAAAAAATAAATTTGAAACCAATTTGATATCCAATTAAAATTTTTAATATACTCTGATAAATTCTCTTTTTTAAAATCAGGTCCGGCACCGGCCTTTGACCATATTTCTATCCACTCTTTTTGATTGACAACGTCATCGACAGGAACTCCCCAAAGAACACTTTTACCAAAACAAAGATTTTTAAAGCCAAATATAATGCATCCAGAATTGAAAAAATTATGAACTAAAAATAAAAGTAAAAAAAAAATTAAAAAATAATTATATTTATTAAATAATAAATTATTTATTTTTTTTAAATCAATTTTGGTAAAAAAAAATATTAAAACTAAAAAAATTAAATAAGGTATAAATAAACTTTTAATAGTTATTACATAAAGGGTTAATGTTGAAAATATAAGAAGGTTTATAAAATTAAATTTATAATAATTATTTTGCAAAATTTGAAAAATCTCCAAGACTAATATTGATAATAGTATTTGCGCTTGTAAATCGGTACCGTATTCACTTAATCTTGTAAAAGTTACATTAATTAAAATAAAAAAAAATAAAGATAATATTTTTATAAAGTGTTCTTTTTTTTTATCTAATAAACAATTATAAATATAAAAATTAAAAAAAATCAAAAAGTATAAGCTTGTAAAATTAAAAGAATAAAATTTTATATATGGTAAATATAAAGTTGAGTTTAAAAAAAATAATGAAGATATGTGTCTATATGAAATATCTAAATTACCAAGACCGATGGCTAATTTGTCAAAAGTTAACATAAGTGTATATGGTAAATGGTAATAAGAAAAATCATCGTGGGTTTTGGAAATAAAAAGTGCTGAAATTAAAAAAAAAGATATTAAAGAAATTTTTTTAAGTAATAAAATATTTAAATAATTTTTTTTTAAACTAAGAAAAAAAAAAAAAATCCCCAGTAAATGTAAAATAGAATTGTGTAATTCATTATGCTTAAAAAAAAAAATAGAAATATATGAGATATACGTAATTATAAAAAAACCAAGAAAAGCAATTAACCCCTCATTTACTCCTTTTTTTAAAAAACCTACTAAATGTGAAAAATAAAAAGCAAAACCTAATACTGATAATAATATTAAGTAAAAATATAATAAGAAAAAAAGTAAATTCATTTATTTTAATTCTGAAAACTATATTTTTTCATTTTTCTTCTTTAAATAAAAAAATAAAAAAAGGTAAAAAGAAATTGAAAGAATAGTTATTTTTATTTGATAGGATGTCTTAAAGATATTTAGTGAAGCTATATAAAAAATAATAAAATTAAATAGATTTAGTAAAAATGAGGAAATAGTATTTGCATATATTTTTTTTAATTTATAATTTTTATACAAAAACAAGAAAATTTTATAATGTAAATGACGGTTGTCTGCTCTATCTATTCTTTTTTTATTAAATAACCTTCTTAAAAGTGAAAATAAATTTTCGAAAGCTGGATACCAAAGTAAATTTAGAAAAAAATAAGGCGAAATAACTAAATTTTGTAAATACGTTAATGTTACGAGATATCCAAAAAAAAAAGAAATACCATAAACTCCTCCATCACCTAGATAATTTTTATTGAAAAGATTAAAAAGAAAAAAAACAAAACATACTAAAATAAAATTGGATATTACATTATAATCAGTATGAAGATTGTGCTTTGACAAAGCAAAAAAAAAAAAAAATGAGGATAAAATCATGTATCCTGATAAATGAGTATTTAAACCATCTAAAAAGTTAGAACCATTTATTAGTACTAAGAAACAAAAACTTGTAAATAATATTGAAAAAAAATCATAAAATAATATTTGATTTATAAAGTTTATTCTTAAATCCTTTAAATATAAATTTGAAATATATATCACTACAATTAATACTAATCCTTGAATTATAATTCTACTAATTGGTTTGATTACAAAACCAAAATCATAAATTATTCCAATAATAGAAAAGAGTGATGAGTATAAGTATATTTTATTTCCAGTAAAAATAAAAAAAATTAAAAAAATTAAAAAAAAAAAAAAGCCACCTGTTAAAGGAATTTTTTTTACGTTTGTCGCAAATATTTTTCTTTTGCTTATAAAGTTTTTATCAATTAAAATATCTTTTTTAATAAAAAAAAAATTTAATAAATATAAATAAACTGATGATAAAATAAAAGAAATTATCATTTATTTTCTTTTAAAAAAAAAAATTAAAATATAATATAATATTAAAAATCCATCTATAAATTCTTTAACCTTTTTTTTCCCAAATAATCTTTTTCTTTCAAATGATGAGGTAGATAAATATGAAAAACCATATGCTTTGATCTTTAACGGTAGCTCTACACAAATTCTAAAATCCTCAGAGTTAAGTTTGCATTCTTTAAATTTTTGAGTGCTTCCTAAAATATATGTATATAAAATATCTGATAACTTAATATTAAATAGTATATTACATAAATAAGAAAAAAATTTATTACCTAAGAAAGTCAAAAAAGTATCATCATCACTTCCAGATTTTTCATCTAGATATCTTGATGCGAATACAAAATTATAGGATTTTGCCAGAATAAACATTTTTCCTATATCATTATAATCAAAAGAACCATCTGCATTAAAAATACACAAATATTCAGTATTTATATTGTTAATTCCCTCAATTAAAGCACTTCCATAACCAGGTTTTTTTTGAAATAAAATTTCACAATTTAGATTCTTTGTGGCATCAATAGTTTCAGTATCATCCGCAGCCAAAACTATTAATTTTTTGCAATTTAGTTTATCGAGATACTTTATTACTATTGGTATCGACTCTTTTTCAAACTTAGCTGGTATCAATAAAGTTAAATCACTTAAATCCATAAAATTTATTTAAAAAATAAGAATAAGATATTAAACCTTTTTTAAAAAAAATATCTTTAACACCGAAGAATGAAGAAAATAATTGGAAAAAAATTCTTTAATTAAATAACCTTTGGAACCACAACAGATAATGAGATGTTTAAATCCATAATAAGAATAAATTTTTATTATATGCCATAAAATAGGCATACCCTTTATTACTTTGATCGACTTTGGTCTAATTGCACTCTCTTCACAAATTCTTGATCCTATTTCACCTACTAAAATTACAACTTGCATACCTTATAATAACTTTAAATATTTTAAACGTTACCAACGATAAATTTTTTAGGTCTTAGTAAACGAGGATATTCTTTAACCTTCACAAAATACATAATTTTTTAATTAAAAATGATATACAAATGTTAATAATCGTAGTTTATAAAAAATATAAAAAAATGAAATGAAGTTTTAGAAAAGCATTATGGTATTTTTTAGTTAAAATTAAACCAATTCGTTTATTCGTTTTTTATAATAATAAAAGATATAAAAATAAACTTAATTTACTAAACAATTTAAACTTAAATGAAAATAGCATGGTAATTGATATTGGAGCCAATAATTGATTAGTTTCATATTATTTGTTTGATAAATATTCTTGTTACATTCATAGCTTTGAACCTAATCCCTATTACTATTCTATATTAAAAATATCTCTAAAAACAATCCAAAAGTAAAAATCTATAATAAAGCAGTTTCTAATACATCAAAAAATCTAAAAAACTTTATTTCAGCAAAAAACTTAATCATACTAAAAACATGGGCTTATCCGAAATCTCATCTGTAGAAAAAAAAATATATCTTTAAGTAAATTTATTAAAGTTCAATGTCTTTGTATTGGTAAACTAATTAATAAATTTAATTATATAGATTTCATCAAAATTGATATAGAAGGTCATGAATATAAAATAATTCCTTCTCTAAAAAAAAATATTTATAAAATCGAAAAAATTTTTTGCGAAATGTATGGTAGTACGCATAGGGAAGAGTTTAAAAAAGATTTTCAATATTGGGATTTAAAGTTAAAAAACTTAAAAAATAAAGAATTTATATACTGGTAGTATAAAGACAGGAGCATTTTATTATTAAAATTCTTTAACGATACTCTTAACCTGCTTATCCAGAGGACATTTCTTTTTAAATTCAAATCTTATTCCTGCTCTTTTAGACGCGAGATAGTCGCCTTTGCTATCACCAATCATAAAAGCACTATCTTTTTTAATTTTAAATTCTTTCAAAGCTTTTAAAATCATACCGGGTTTAGGCTTTCTATCAAAACTATCTTTTTTATAATTTAAAATTTTTCCATTTTTATAAAATGGACAAAAATATATTTTATTCACGAAAGCTTTGTGTTTATTGAGTTTATACATAAAATTTTCATGAAATTCCCTTAATTGTTTAATAGAAAAGTAGCCTCTTGCTACACCTGATTGATTGGTAATAATTATAACTTTAATTTTTTTTTTATTTAAAAATTTAATCGCATTTATTGCGCCATTTAACCATTTAATCTTATTATAATTAATTAAATATCCATAGTTTTTAATTAAGACGCCGTCTCTATCAAAAAAAAAAATTTTTTTTTCTTTCACATTACTTCAATAAAAAATCATGCATTGGTTGCGGGGCTTGGATTTGAACCAAGGACCTTCAGGTTATGAGCCTGACGAGCTACCAGACTGCTCCACCCCGCGATAATTAAATTACATTTTACCAATGATTAACCCAAACAGTACAGAATAGATAGTGTAAATTAAAAAAATTTATAATTTATTTTTTTTAATATTTGTAAAAGAAATTAATAAAGAGACAGCAGTCCAAAACATAATAGCATTCCAATTAGTAAAAAAACTTCCTCTTGGCAGTAAAGGAAGGGTGTAAAAAATAGGAACGATTATTAATCCTAATAAAAAAATATTATTATTTTTTAAATATAAAACAAAATTTTTTAATAATAAATAAATAAAAAAAATAAGAAATAATAAAGTTCCAATAATACCAAGTTCACTTAAAAATTCTAAAATTACATTATGAGGATGTGTGGAACATCTACTCTTTATCCATGGTATATCATAATTTTCATATTTTTTATCTTCACACACAACTCTAAAAGTTTTAATACCAGAACCTATAAATGGATTATCTTTAAATATTTGGTAAGCCGTTATGTAATGAGCTCCGTAGTGTGTTTGTAACACGGAGTCTATTAAGCCAAGATCTTTAGAAGCAACTATTTTTTTGATGCTATCTATATATCTATCTTTTAATTTTGGTTCAAATTTAAATAAAAATAGAATGGAAATTATTAAAAATATTAATGATATTATTTTATATTTAGTTCTAAAGTCTGAAAAAAAAATAAAAAAAACTGAACATAAAAAGAATATAATGAAGTTACTTCTTTCTCCAGCCAAATATATTACAATTAAGGAGAATAAATAAAAAAAAATAACAAAACATTTGTTGTAAAAATTTTTTTTAAATAATTTAAATGTGATATAACTAAGAATAATAGATGAAAAAAATAATAAATATGAGCCAATTTTATATTCATCACCTAGAAAGCTACTTAATCTAACTTGATCGCCCATAATTAAGGCTGGATACCCTAAAATATTTTTTCCAAAATAATATTGTATTAATGAGTCTACCAGTACAATCAGGATAGATAAAAACCAAAATTTAATTAAAGTATTTATTTTTGAAAAATCATTTAAAAAAAAATATTTTACAGACATTATAAATAGAGGAAATCTTATAAACCCAAATGCTCTACTAAAAGACTCATCTCTTGCTTGAGAAAAATAAAAGTTAATTAAAAGATAAATATAAAAAATAAAAAGCAGAATAAAATATTCATCTTTTATCCAATTAAAATATCTATGCTTGATAGAATAAACTAAAAAAATTATTACACATAAAATTACTAAAAAATCTGCAGCAGCTGAACTAATTAATAGAAATATTGGCGAAATAATTAAAGGCAATAACTTTAAAGAAGATAACATCAGTAATATTTTTTAAACCAATTAAGAAATTTTTCGACTCCCTCATCTAAACTAATTTTTGGAGTCAATTTTAATAGTTTTTTAATTTTACGATTATCAGAATAAGTCTTTTTAATATCGCCCTTTGGTATGAAATTTTTATAACTAATTTTAAATTTATTTTTAAGGTTGCTTTGTAACGCATTGACTAAATCAATTAATTTATCAGGCTTACCTTTTCCAATATTAAAAATATGATGTCCTTTTGGTAGATCTTTTTTATCAATGATTTTAATAACAGTTGCTATAACATCATCAATATAAGTAAAATCTCTCAACATTTTTGCATTATTAAATAAATTAATTTTTTTATTTCTTATATTTTTTAATGCAAAATTATAATAAGCCATATCAGGCCTTCCGTATGGTCCATAAACTGTAAAAAATCTTAGCCCAAAACAATTTAAATTAAAATTTTTTGAATAAACATCTGCAATGATTTCATTCGATAATTTAGAAGCTCCATATACTGAAATAGGCTTAATAGTATAATCATTCTCACTAAAAGGAAATTTTTTTACATCTCCATAAACTGAACTAGAAGATGCATAAATAAATTTTTTTACTTTTTTCAACCTAGCAATTTCTATAATGTTGTTAAACGAATTTAAATTATTGGTAAGAGTTTTATTTGGTTGACTGTATGAATACCTGACTCCTGGTTGAGCAGCCAAGTGAATTATAATTTTGAATTTATATTTCTCAAGTAATTCATCAAGATTTTTAAACTGTGTTATGTCTTTTTTTAAAAATTTAAAATTATTGTATTTTTTTAGATTGTTTAACCTAGAAGTCTTAATCTTTTTATCATAATAAGAATTAAGATTGTCAATACCTAAAACTTTTTTATTATTTTTTAATAAAAAATTACAAAGGTGAAATCCAATAAAGCCTGAACATCCTGTAATTAATAACATAAAATAAACTCCTTAAATAAATTTACTTAAATAAACCTTTTTTTTAAAGCGTTGAAATAAAGTCTAAAAATAGAAAAAAAAATAATAAAAAAATTTAAACCGTAATGTTTTTTATAAATATTGAACGCATTAATCAATTTATTAAAATGATATGAAGATAAACTGTCATTTCTAGATCTATAAAAAGTTAAATATTTATTTAAACCAAAAAAATTCATTTTTTTCTTAGTGATTCTTAACCATAATTCATAGTCCTCTTTGGTTTCATAATTTTTAAATTTTATATTACTAAATATCTTACTTTTTACTAAAACTGATGAACAACAAATTGGGCATTCTTTTAAGAAATTATGATAATTCATAAATGGGGGTACTTTAGGTTTATAAATAATTTTATTATTAGAAAAAACTTTATAACCAGTATAACAAATATCAACATTTCTTTTTTTTAGAAATAATACTTGTTCTTCTATTTTATTTTCATGCCAAAAATCATCACTATCTAGAAAAGCAATAAATTTTCCCTTTGATTTTTTAATTCCTAAATTTCTTGCAAGACCAGGGCCTAGATTATTTTTTGTTGAAAGAATTTTTATATTTTTATGCATAATCTTAATATTCTCTAATAAATATTGAGACTCTATGGAATTTTCATCATCGACTATAATTAACTCCCAATTTTTATAGGTTTGCTGAATTACAGATCTAACTGATTTAAAAATATATTTTTTACTTTGATAATACGGAGTAATAATACTAACTAACATAAAATATTTTTAAAACAGCAGTGATACAGAATATAAAATTACATCATTAATAAAATGTCTACTAAAAAAAAAATCTTTTTTTTTATACCCAATATAGAACAAGGAGGTATAGAAAAAAATTTTTTTATACTTGCAAAGTATTTTGCCAATAAAAATTATAAGGTAGAGGTACTGTGTTCTGCTATTTCAAAGAATATTTTATTTAAAATTGATAAAAAGATTCATATAAAAAAATCTAAAAATTTTTTAAATTTTATAAATTTTTTTTTTTCCAAGCGCATTGTAAATAGTATTAATTGCTTTTTATATTTTTGCTTTAAACTGAAAAGAGAAAACAATGCCATTATGTTTTCAATGCAAGATCATCCATTTGGCATAATATTGAGTAAAATCAATAATATAAATTGTATTATAAGAATAGCAAATCATCCGGAAACTTCTCTTAAATTCTTTAATAATAAAATATTATTTCATATTAAATTATTTATAAAAATTTTTTTTTATAGATTTGCAAAAGCAATTATATGCAATTCAATAAGTAGTGCAGAATTTTTAAAAAAAAAAATAAAAAATAATATTATTACTATTTACAACCCTTTAAATTTAAAAAATTCTATTAAAAAAAGAAAAAGATTAAATTTTTTATTAAGCATTGGAAGATTAGAAAATCAAAAAAATTTTTTAGGATTAATTGAAGCTTTTTTTATTGTTTTAAAAAAATTTCCTAATTTTAAATTAATTATAATAGGTAGTGGTAATGAAAAAAATAAATTAATTGAAAAAATAAATAAACTTGAAATTAAAGATAAAGTTATATTTAAAAAATTTATGAAACCTGATTATTTTTTTTCAACAAGCAAAATATTTATATTAAATTCTTATTTTGAAGGAATGCCTAATGTTATACTGGAATCTTTATTGAATAAATGTCCCGTAATTTCCACTGACTGTGACAGTGGTCCAAAGGAAATACTAAAAAATGAAAAATTTGGATATTTGGTTCGTATTAATGATCCCGTTGATTTGTCAAACAAAATAAAACACGTACTTTCAAATTATGAAAATGCAAAAAAAAAAACAGCCTTAGGTCATAAAAGTCTAAATAGATTTGAACTTAATTCACAGTGCTTAAAATATAAAACAATTATTGATGGTTCATTTAGTTAATTACATTTATACGAATTATTTATGTATTAATATTTGATAATTATTTATGAAAAAAATATTATTTTATTTTTTAATTTATTTTATTTTATTATTTACCTTAATAATATTTTTGGAATTTGTAGCTAGAACTTATTCGTTTATTTTTAATAATAATATTTGTGCAAAATCAATTAACATAGAAAAATATAAATCAAAATTTGATGAGAATGTTGGCTACTTGCCAACACCAGGAATCAAAAAAGGATGCAATAATGAGACATATATAATTAATAATTATGGATTTAGAAATTATTCTAACTTTGAATTAAATAAATCTAAAATTTTAATCATAGGAGATTCTTTTGGCTTTGGAGATGAAGTTTCAGATGATGAAACTATCAGTTTTTACTTAAAAAAAAATCACTACATAAATACAATTAATGCAGCTGTTTATGGTTATGGTTTAGATCAAGCTTTTATTAGAGCTGAACAGCTTATTAATGATTTAGGTCTAGACGTGGAAAAAATTATTTTGATTATTTCTGCACATGGATATTATAGAACTAACGTTACTGAAAGAAATGGAATTAATAAACCTTATTATATAGTAGATAATAATAATATTACGCTTATAAAACCAAAGAATGATAGTTTTAAATTTGCATCTGGAGATAGATTTTTAGAAAAAAGTTTTTTGATAAATTTTATATCGACTAGAATTAATATTAAAAAATTAATTTTAAAAAAAAAAAAAAATGATAATGATCCATTAATTCTTGGATGCAAAATAAGTACTTTTTATAAGGAAAAATTTGAAAAAAAAAATATTTCTTTAAATGTAGTATTGTATAGGGTGGCTAATGAGGTTTTTATGGAAAACACACCAGACTTTAACTCAACAAAAATTTTCCTAAATTGCTTAAAAAAAAATAATGTTGAATTTACAGACACATATTCAGTGTTACAAAAGAATATTGATAAAAAACTTTATGTAAGAATTAAATACGGTCATCCAACTCCACTAGCAAATAAAATAGTAGCTGAACAAATTTCAAATAAAATTAACAATCAAAAATAAATATTGAATATAATATTTATAATTATTTAGCTACTTGAAGAAATTTAAATGAAATTATAAAATTAAAAAAGAATAATGGTTATAAACTTTTAGATTTAATAAACTTTTAAAAAATTATTATAAGTTAATAAAATTTGTAATCTAAACCATTTTACCTCTAGCAATAAAAATGAAAAAAAAAAGACACATATTATTCTGGTCTCCATTCTTGGGTAATATTGGTACAAAAAATGCCGTTATGAACTCTGCAGAAATTATCAAAAAAAGATCTAAAAACAAAATATTTTTAGTTAACACTTTTGGTGAATTAAATGATGTAAATATTAAATCTTTAAATATTTTAAATTTTTGCAATGTATATAAGTTTTTACCCAAAACTGGACTAAAATCAAAATTTATAATTTATACTTTATGTATTATTTTATTTCCCATTTTGCTTTATAATTTAAAAAAAAATAAAATTGATGTTATTATTAGTAATTTAGTAAGTTTTTTACCACTAATAACAAAATTTTTTTTAAAAAAAATACAAATTATAGTTAGTATTCAAGGTTACCCAAGGCTCACTTTTTTAAGAAAACTTATTTGGAACATACTTTACAAAAAATCTTGTGTAATTATTACTATGACAGATAATACTAAAAAAATTATAGAGAAAAAAACAGCTTTAAAAAATATTGTTCATATCAATAATCCAATTATAACTAAGAAAATTATATATCTCTCTAAAAAAAAATTAAATAAAATTGATGAAAAATTTTTTAAAAGACCAGTTGCAATCAGCGTTGGTAGATTAACCAAGCAAAAAAACTTTATAGATCTTATTAAGAATTTTGATGAAGTTAATAAAGTACTTAATTATAAATATAATCTTATAATACTTGGCGATGGTGAGCAAAAAAATTTACTAAAAAAATATATCAATGAAAATAATGTTAGGCAAACTTATCTTCTGGGATATAGAAAAAATCCATATAATTTATTATCAAATTCTCAATTATTTATTTGTACATCATTATGGGAAGATCCTGGGCATGCAATTATTGAAGCGGCATATTTAAAAATCCCTATTATTACAAGTGATTGCCCTTCTGGACCAAAAGAAATTTTCAAAAATAATATTAACTGCTTAAATTTTAATTATAAAAATCAAAAAAAATTAAAATCAAAAATATTTGAATATGATCTTCTTACAAAGAAAGCCAAAGTAAAACTTATAAAAAATGCGAAAAACTCTGTAAAAAAATTTAACTCTCAGAACTACTACAATGAAATTTCAAAATTTATATAATTCTTTCTAAAATATAAATCCTTTCATAAACAAATAAATTTGGAAAAAAATGCGATAAAAATTTCTCTATATAATAAAAAAAGATATTAAATCTTCTTTCACAAATAAAGTTTATATTTTTAATTTTCCAAATTTTTGTATTTATTACTGAAAAAAAATTATTAATATTAAAATAATTTGGTAACCATTTATGTCGATCCAAAGATTTGTATGCACTGAATGGATATTTCCCACTAATTAACCCTTTTAAAAAAAAATTAATTCTAAATCTGTAATAAGCCATATTTGGCAAGGCTATTATAATTTTTTTTTTACATATTTTTAATAATTGATCTCTAATTAAGTGGGCATTATCTAAATGTTCAAGTACATCTAGGGCAATTACAATATCAACTTTTTCTTTAAAACAAGGGAGTCCTTTTTCTAAGTTACAAATTATTGTTTTATTTTTTTTATTTACATTAATTAAATCAACTCCAATGTATTTATATTTACCTTTTAAGTATCTTTTTAAAATTTGGTCTCTGCATCCAAGATCAACTATAGTTTCATTTTGCAAGAAACCTAATTGATTGGCCACAAAATCATTTCGATTGGTAGAAATTTTCATTAAAAATAAATTGATTTTTTGGATCCTAAAATTTTAAAATAATTTGCAGCTTTAGAGCGTACATTTTTTACATTTTTGTTATTTATAATTAAATCAAATTTACCATATTTTTTTAAAATAAAGTGATAAATAGCCTTAAATAAAATTTTGAATTTAAAATAATTAAATAATAAAAAAATTATTAATTTTATTACAAAATATCCATATCCAAATAATTTATCCCAAAAACTTCCAATTTTCTTAATTAATAATAAATAAGATTTAAATATTTTGTATTCTCTGCTATTTTCAATTAACTTCGTTCTCAAACTATAATTTATATTATTAATTTTTAATTCTTTTTTTTCACTCTGTGCAACCTCATGATAAATTTCAGAGTCAAAGAGAACGCCTAATTTACCAAATTTCTTTAAACGAAAAGAAAGTTCAATATCCTCTGGACCATAAAAAAAATCGCTACTAGCCAACCCTGTTTTTTTTAATGCCTCAACTCTTATCAAGCTTCCTGGACCGTTTAAACAATCCGTTTCACCTAAACCTATCCAATTCTTGGTATTTAAATCTGGTCTATACTCATTAAGCGATTTTTGTTTTTTAAAAATTCTCATTGAACTATGAGTTTTTAAGTTATTACCAACTTTACAACCAGCCCATTGAATATGTTCTTTTTTTTGTAAATAACAAACTTTTGAGTTTACACCTGCATACTCTTGATTTTTATTCATAAAGTTTATCAATTTAAATATAAAATTCTTACTTACTTCACAATCGTTATCTATTCTACAAACATATTTATATTTAAAATTTATACCAAAATCATAAGCAATATTATATCCTCCTGTACATCCTGTGTTTAATGGTGATTTTATAAAAAAAAAATTTTTTTTTCTAATTTTTATGTTTTTATAATTACCAAAATTAAATTTTTGAAAAAATATTTTTTTTTTTTTTAAGATGATCTTTAAAAATTTCAATAGTTTTAAATATTCATTTTTATTTGAAAAATTATCAACCAACAGAAAATCACAACTATTTGAATTACAACTAATTAAGCTTTTTATACAGCGTGAAGTTTTTTGAAAATCATTCCAATTCACAATTGTAATTAAACAATTATTCATTGAAAATTTATAAATTTAGAGTTTTGTCAAAATATTTTATTAGGCTTTTTTTATGTGTAGTCATTACAATAATGCAGTTTTTTTTAATTTTTAATAAATCATTCATTAAAATTCTCTCATTTTTCTCATCTAATGAGGCCGTAGGCTCATCTAATATTAATACTTGAGGTCTAGTTAAAATGCATCTTATAAATGCTATTCTTTGTTTTTCACCCATTGAAAGGCTACCTCTTAAAGATACATTTAAATAATCATTTTCTAAAAACCTAATTAAATGTCCAAGATTATATTTTTTTAATAATATTCTTGCTTCATTTATTAAATTAATTTCTTTGGCAGAATTTTTATCAAAAAAAAGTGAATATTTTAAACTATCATCCACTAGATAAGATGATTGTGGCATATATGATATTTTTTTATTCCAATTAATACTCTTTTTTTCTGAAACTTTTTTTTTGTTAATGAAATAAAAACCTTTATTTGATTTTAACAATCCACTTATAATTAATAAAAGGGTTGATTTACCTCTGCCGCTTTCGCCATATATGCCAGTAATTGACCCTTTTTTAAGAGTTAAATTAAAGTTATTAAATAAATAGTCGTTACTATTGTTGGCACTAGAATATTTAAAAAAAAAATTTTTTAATCTAATTAAATTTACGTCCTCAAATATTTTAAAATCAAATATATTTTTATCTGAAGAATAAAATTTAAATTCTTTAGTTAAAATTCTATTTGATTCAAAATGATAAGATATTACGTTCAAGTTTCCGCTCAATCTGGTTAAGACAGGAATAAATCTAAATAACAAAAATAATAAGAGAATAAGATTATAAATATTACTGTAAATATTATTATCAAAGAAAATGAATAATAAAATAGACAAACATATCAAAATTTCCAGGATCGGTCTTAATAATGAATTAATAGCACCATAGAGCACTTGCATTAAAGCATATTTTTCTATCCTATTTTTAAAAGAACTAAGAAATAAATCGACATGCTTAATTAGTTTAATTTCAATAAAAGATAATAATGTTTCGTAAGCATCTTTGTATACGCCTTCTTCATTTTTGGTCTTAACTATTCCAATTTTACGTAATTTTATTATAAAAATTATAATAATAATAAAAGTTATCAATAAAAATAAAATTAACTCGATGCTAAAATCACTTACTAAAAAAAACAAAGTATAAATAAAAATTGAAATTAAATAAAAAAAATCAACAGTTAAATATATAATTGCATACAAGATACCTTGAAAAGCATTTTGAGTTTCTTTGATTACATTCTTAAGGTAGTAAGAATAATTCTTTAAAAAAAACTTTTCAGGTTTTGATAAAACATAAGTTTTTAAAAGTTCATAAGAATATTTAGCATATTTTTTATAAACAAATTGATTAACCGACAATTGTTGAAAAAATGAAAATATATTTCTCAAAATTATTGAGGCCATTAAAATAATTACTGATAATTTATATAAATCGAAATCTTTATCTAAATTTAAAATTGAGATAATTTTAATAAAAATAGAATTATCAAAGGTAATACTAGTCGGTTTACTAGGGATTACATTTGCTAGAAAATATATAGAAAATATATCAAGAAAAGTGACGAATAGCAGAAAAAAAATAATATATAATAAATGAAATTTTTCTTTGAGAGATATTTTTTTTAATAAAAAGAAAATTCTGTTTATTTTTTTCATAAAGTAGTTTTAAGTTAATAAATTTAATAACAAAAATATTAAAATTATATTAGATCACTAGAAAAAAAATAATATTCACTAAAACATTAATAGAAATTTATACATATTAAATCTTATTTTTTAAAAAATTTACTTTTTTACACTTTGCTTGTTAATATACTTTTGCCTTAAAAATTGGACCATAATATGCATTAATATTTGATGTATATCTTCAACTACTCCGTAATTTTTAATATTTACATGCAAATGAATTGTACAATATTTTTTTAAATAACCACCATCAAAACCGCAAAAACCAATAGAAGAAATTCTTTTTTTTTTACAATAGTCTAGAGCTTTCTTAATATTTGATGAATTACCCGAGGAGCTTATAAATATAACTAAATCATTTTTTTTTGCTAAACTTTCTAATTGATATTTAAATACCTCGCTATAATTTAAATCATTAGATATAGCGGAGATAAGATCTATATTTGAAATTAAACTAAAAAACTTTGGTTTAAAATTTGTTCCTGTTCTTAAAACTTTTAAAAAATCGCAAATATAATGATTAGCTATAGCTGCCGATCCACCATTGCCACATAAAAAAATACTTGAATTTGATAAAATTTTTTTTTCAACTAAATTAACAATTTTTTTAAAATTGATTTGTGGAACTTTTTCAAGGTTTTCATAAATGTGATCTTTGTAATCATAAAAATAATCTGATAATTGAAAATATTTTATTTTAGGAAATTTTTGCATGTTGAGAATGTATAGCTAAAAAATACTATCATATAACAATTATCATAAATTGCACTAATTTCGATTTCTTTATAAAATAAAATAAGACTTTATTTAAAATAAAACCATGTCAATATAATTATTTTTATGTTAGTTTATTGATAAAATTTTTAAGCAAAGCTTCTTTGATTTCACTATATTTAGTTTCTATAATTTTATAAATAGTTGGATTGTAATTTTTTTTCCAAATAAATTTTTCGATGTTTTTAGTTTTTTTATTATAAATTTTTTTATATAGAAAAAAAAAATTTTTATAAAATTTATCATTGTAATGAAAAACTGCATCAATAAGAATTGCTTTTTTATTTAATAAACCAAAAAAACTATTCGCTCCAGAAAGTGAACCAATATATCCAATTGATTTTAAAGCAACATATGCTTGGTCTGCAATAGAATAATTAACCGATAAATCTTTAAATAAAAAAACATTTTTCAGAATTTGTTCTTTTATTTTAGCTGAAAAAAACTTAATAAACTGATCCTTTTCTGTTCCTAAAATTATAGTGTTAATTTTTTTTTTATTTAAAAAATAAATTAATTTCTGAATTTTACTTAAATCTCTTGTTTGCCTAACCTGAAAATTAATGTTGTTATTTTTATATTTTGAAAAATTTTTAATAAATAAACATATAGTTGTTTTTTTAAAAATATTAACAATTACAGGAGATATTTTGCTTCTACTTATTTTTTTTTTTATAAATTTAATGACGTTGGTAGTGCCAACAAAAAAATCTGAGATTGGAACTTTTTTACCATCTGGGGCTAATATCTTTAAATTTATAGGTCTAAAAAGTTTGTGCTTATCTAAGAAATTATAACCTAAATGACTTTCATTTAGAAAACGTGGCATTAGTATAAAAGATTTTACAATATACTGTTTTTCAAAAAAAAAATTTGCTGTCTCGTATTGAAGTTGACTAAAACAAAAAATTTTATTCTTTATATTTAATTTTTTTCTTATATTTACGCAAAAGAACAAATAGTCTCCAAAGCCATAACGATTAGGATATAAAACCTTTACTTTAAAGTTTGAAGTAAAAATTGAGTAAATTATTATTTTTGAAAAAAAAAAATAAATGATAAATTTCAAAATATCTTTAACAGATTTTAAAAAATTAATTTTCATCAATTATAATGAGATTACTGTTTTAAAAATATCAAATTATGATATTAACAGCCTATTTAATAATCTTCTTTATTGCTTTTTAAATTATAAAATTAACATTTTTTATTTGTTAAATATCAGCATACACAGACGTATAATTTTACTTTTAATAATCAACTCAAATTTAAAGACTTAGCGGTAGTAAAATAATAATCGCCTTTATATTTCAATAATTTAAACAATTCTAGCCACTCCTTTTTACTCAAAATAGTAGTGCCAAGTAACGTCCACTTTTCAAATAATTCTTTTTCAAATTTATTTGTATAGCTTGCAATTGTCAAAAATGATTTTTTAGATACTCTATTTATTTCATTAATTGTTCTTATTAAATCAACAAAATTATATTTATAAATCGAACTAAATCCAATAACAAAATCAAAATATTTATCTTTAAATGGTATATTATAATAACTACTAAAAATTATATTTTTTTTTATTTCTTTTTCTGCTGTCTTGATGGGATATTTATGATCTTCAATTCCGTAAATAGTTGCATTAGGTAAAAGAATTTTTAAATCCTTCATAATAAAACCTTTTTTACAACCAAGATCCAATATCTTTGACTTATTATTTAATTTATATCTTTTGATAATTTTTGGTAATAATTTAAGCCATCTACCGTCATAATTAAATCCTCCATAACCATTATTTCGAAGACCATCGTAATATTCCTTGCCTAATTGCCAGGCAATCAATTTATTTTCTAGTCTTCTTTTAACTACACGGCTTGTAGAGCTTTTCTTTTTAAAATATTTTGGATCAAAATATGGCATTTAATGTTTTATGATTGGCCTTAAGACTTTACCTTCTTTAAAATCTTTAATAGCATTATTTACGTTTTTAATAGAATAATTTTTCTTTGGTAAAATTTTTTTAATATTTTTAATTTGATTTAAAAAAATTTTTTCATTAAATGAAAAATTTTTCATTATTGTTCCTTCTTGGCCCCAAGCACCAGTTAATGTTTTGCTAAAAATAATATCCCATGCTTTAATTGATAATTTTTCTTTTAATTTAGTATTGCCAATTAAAATAAATCTACCAGTAAATTTTTTTACCAATGAAAATGTATTTTCAATTAACGACTTTGAGCCGGTGCAATCAATTACAAGATCAAATTTTTCATGGTTTCTATTTATAAAATCTTTTAATTTTTCTTTGTTTATATGTACAAACTTCAAAGTTTTATTATTCTTAAAAAAATTAATTCTTTTTATGTTTGAGTCTATGCAAATTATTTCTTTGCATTTTAAAAAATTTAAAACAAATAAACTTGCATATCCTAATCCACCCATGCCCATTACTAAAACTCTGGATAATTTTCTATCTTTAGAATTATAAAAAATTGCACTAATTGCCGTTGGTAAGGCACATCCTAAAAATATTGACTCTCTTAAATATAAATTTTTTTTGCTTATTTTAAATAATCTATCCTCACTTACTAAAGAATAGTTTAGCAAAGTATTGCAACCGCCAGTATTTATTTTTGTATCTTTATAAAAATATGAAACCGGCTTTATTTTTTTTTTAATTTTTTTTCTTATCCAACTTATAACTACTTTGTCTCCTTTTTTAAATTTTGTTACATCTGTTCCTAAACTAATTATTTTTCCGACTCCCTCATGCCCCATGCAATGAGGTAAAAAATTATCTTTTCCCAAAATGCCACTAATTTCATTTAATTGTGTGTGGCATATTCCTGAGTATAGTATTTTGACTAAAACATATCCTTTTGGAGGATTTGGAATATTAATATTGAATAAGGATAATTTTTTTTTTTGGTGAGTAAGAACTGCAGCTAAATTTTTATTTTTCACTTTTTAAATTATTACTTCAAAATATGATTAAGTACGGAATAGAAATTAGATTTACTTATTGACTTAGAGTGTCCCAGAATATCGACCTTTAATGCCCCGGCAATATTACCAATAATATTTGTTACTAATTGATTTGCTTTTACTGAATATAATATTGAGGCGAGTACTAGAAAAACATCACCCGCTCCAATTGTATCTATTACTTTATCGGAAATTAAAGCTGGTACATTCTGAATTTTTTTATTTAAATAAGAAAAGGACCCTAATTTCCCTCTGGTGATAATAATATTTTTACACTTAATTTTTTTTATCAATTGTTTCGTTACAATTTTTTTAATCTCATCTTTATTATTTGACATCGCTAATCTCAATTCTGGCTCATCAATACAAATAAAGTCCGCTCTTTGATATTTAGTAATTAAATTAAATCCTAAATTTGCACTGTTGGTTTGACAGTTAATTGATAGAAATTTAGATTTTTTTTCCAATATGTTATAAATGTCTCTATCAATAAATCCATGTCCATAATCAATTAATATAATCAAATCAAAATCATTTACTTTTTTAGATAAAAATTTCATTATTACGGATTTACTATTCTTACCCAATAGCTGATCTTCCAAATAATATATTTCGCTTAATTTTCTTTTGTATGCATTGTCAACAAATCTTTTTTTTCTTGTTATTACCTTTAGTTTTTCTTCAGGAATCACGCACTTAAATTTAGATCTAAATTTTTTCAATTTTTTTTTTATATCACTATCATTTCCAACTACTGAACAAATAGTTATGTCTTTACAAAACTCAGCTAAATTTTTAGCGGCCGCAAATACACCTCCTAAAAAAATATCTGTTTTTAAAAATTGGTTTGCTAAAATACTCTCTTTAATAGGCTTATTTAATGGCCTTACTTCATCGTATTGATCTACAATTGCATCTCCTATAATTAATACTTTTTTATCTTTAACCTTATCTAAGGCTTCTAGAGCTTCGTTCAGTAATTTACTTTTATTTTTTTTACTCAAAAATTTTTTTAATTTACTATCAAAAATATACGAAAAACTTTTATTAATAATCTCAGTCGAACTTTTTAGGGACGATAATGTATAAATTATCTTTCCTTTATTTTTTTTTACACATAAAATTTCTTTATTTAACCTTCTCGTTAAATCTTTTTTTCCTTTGTAATCTTTTCCTTTAAAGTAAAAATCTGGTTTTATTAAATCAATACTAGTTGTTGCATCTGGTGCATAATTTATTCCGACATAATCCACTTGCTTTAATGATTCTAAAACTTGAGCTCTAAAATAATGATTATTAACAGGTCTGCCTGGACCTTTATTGACGTATTTGTCTTCCGTAACAGTAACGAACAAGTAATCACATTTTTTTTTTACTTCAGTAAAGTGATTTATGTGACCTGCGTGAATTACATCGAATACACCATGGCATAAGCCAATTTTAAAACCTTTATCTTTTAATTTTTTTGATTGCTTAGATAAATATTTTAAGTCAAATTTCATTGTATTCTATATTCTGTATGAATTAGTCTCTGAAAAATCTGCTAAAATAGACGAGCCTGTTAAAGCATTTGAATTATCAGTCAATAAAAATTCAAATAAACCCAAATACTCTTCTGCTTTTGAAATTTTTTTTCTAGGTAATTTATTCTTAATAAAACTATTATAAACTTTTCTGTTTATTTTTTTTAATCTGTCAAAAGCATTATTTTCATATTCAAATGCCCCGGGTAATACGCAATGAACAAAAATATTTTTTGAAATTAAATCTTTAGATAAAGTTTTAGTATATGAAATCAATGATGATTTTACCATTGAATAACCAACAGATGCTGTTGACTCGATCCCTGCTACTGACGCGATATGAATTAACTTTAAGTTTTCTTTATATTGTTTACCTCCAACTATCATTCTATTAATTTCAGCTCCTACAGAAACATTTATATTAAATAAAAAATTTAAATCTTTCTGGCTTATTAATGAGATATGTTTACCAAACCCCCCTCCAAGACAATGAATGATAGCATCAAATTTTTTTTTTCTTTTTTTTATAAGCCTAAGAAAATTAAATAGATTTTTATTATTTTGAAAATCGAATGCAAAACAATTATTTTTATTAGCTAAAGAAATTTTTTTTTTAATGTTGTTAATCTTTATTTTATCTCTACCTGTAATAAAAAGTTCATAATTTTTTTTATCAAAGAACCTAGTCAACATTAACCCAAGACCTGACGTTGCTCCGGTAATTAAAATATTTTTTTTCATCAATTTTTGACGAGCTCCTGCCTAATTTTATTCAAATAATTTTTTTCTAAAAAAGGATACATATTGTCAAGTAATGCAGGTTCAAATGATCCATCTTTATTCATTTGTGTTTGAACTCTTGGAACTAAATCTTGCAATATTGGGATCATAACTTCACAAATTAAAGACTTTTTTGATTTAAAAATTTTATTTAGATCTTTTTTTATTTTTTTTGCATTTGTTATTTTTTTAAATGAAAAACCAAATGCTTTTGATATTTTTGAAAAATTAGGCAAACTCAATCCACTTTTATCATCAGCTCCAACAAATTTCTTAAAGTTTTTTTTTTGCATCAATTTCATAGTTAAATAACCTCCATTATTTATAATAAATATTTTTGCCGGGATTTTATAACTTTGGATAGTTTGTAATTCTTGTATGTTAAACATCAGCCCTCCATCGCCGGTAATACATATTGGAGTTTTTTTCTTATCGGCGAAATAAGACCCTAATAAACCTGGTAAACCAAATCCCATAGCGGCAATTCCAGATGATGTAAAAAGTCGTTGATTTTCTTTTGTTTTAAATGTCTGCATTGTGCAAGTAAAACTGGTTCCCATATCAGTAACAATATTTTCATTTCCTCTTAATGTTGTTGATAGCTCATTTATAAAATTAAAAGAATTTATAAAATTTTTTTGATTTTGATATTTTTTATCTTCATCCAAATCTAATTTTAATTTTTCTAGTTTTTTAATCCAACCTAATTTTAAACTTATTTTTTTATTTTTTATATAAGAATTAAAAAATTTTAAAAAAATTTTAATATCGCAATTTAATTTAAGATTTGTTTTTAATTTTCTTTTTAAAATTTCTTTTTGATCTATATCGATGTATATTTTTTTTGAGTTAGGTGCAAAATTTTTTATTTGGTAACCTGTTATTGGTACCGACAACCGGCAACCTAAAATTAATAGTAAATCACAAGACTGAATTACAAAATTTGATATTCTATTTCCAAAAAGTCCAGGCCGCCCAAAATTCAACTTATGACTAGAAACCACAATATCGCTTGCGTTCCAACTTGATACAAAAGGTAGTTGTAATATTTTTAAAAATCTTAAAAATTCTTTTTCTGCATCACTTAAGTGAATTCCATTACCAATTAACACAAGTGGTCTTTTGGAATTTTTTATTAATTTATAAACTTTTAAAATTTTATTTTTGTCGTTTTTTTTTAATTTTTTACTTTTAGAAAAAGTTTCATTTATTCTTAAATTTATAATTTTTTTTGAAAATTTTTTTGATTGCACATCTAAAGGAATATCAAGCCAAACAGGGCCTGGTCTTCCTTGTTTAGAAATTTTAAGGGCAGTTTTAAGTTCTTTTTCAATATCAGATGAAAGATTTAGTACTTTTGCATATTTTGTTATTGGTTTAATAATCTCATATATATTTGCTTCCTGGATACCAATCTGCCTTGTACCGGATTTTAATATCATGTCTTTAGTCTCAACTTGACCTGAAATAATAATCATTGGTATTGAATCAATCCAAGCTCCTATTACGCCAGTAATTGCATTTGTTCCCCCTGGACCAGATGTGACAGACAAAATAGCTGGTTTTTTTTTTATTCTACAATAAGCTTCTGCTGCCATTGCGGCAGCTTGCTCATGATGAGTAAATACAAAGTTAATTTTTTTATTTTTTCTAAAAGCTTCATTTAAAAACATTGCACCCCCGCCTGTTACTCCGAACACAGTATCGTATCCATTACTTGAAAAAAATTTAGCAATAAAGTCAGAATTATTCATAATTTAAAGGGGATAATATATAATTATTAATTAATTTCTATATTGATAATTGTTTATGAAAAAAATTATGATTCTTGGTAGTAATAGTTTTTCAGGAAATCATTTATCAGCATATTTATTAAAAAAAAAAATTAACGTTATAGGATGCTCCTACTCTAAGTTTGCACCGACTAGATTTAATCCCATTCTTCAAATAAAAAAAAAAGAGCAAAAAAAATTTTTTTTCTATCAAATCAATATAAATAAAGAATTTTATAAATTAAAAAAAATTATATTAAAACATAGACCTCAAATAATAATAGACTTTCTTGGCCAAGGTATGGTTGCTGAAAGTTGGATGGAACCAACTATTACTTTTGAAACAAATTTAATTTCTAAGATTAAATTGTATAATTTTTTAAAAGAAATAAAATTTCTAAAAAAGTATATTAAAATTTCGACTCCAGAAGTGTTTGGGTCCACCCAAATAAAAAATACGAATTATAATCTTTACAATCCCTCTACACCATATGCGCTTTCCCACTCTTCTATAGAGATCTATTTAAGACTTTTAAATACACAGTTCTCTTTTCCTTTTATTATATCTAGATTTGCAAATTTTTATGGGCCTTATCAAAAACTCTATAGATTAATACCTCTTGCAATACATATGGCTAAAAATAAAAAAGTTTTTAAGTTACATGGTGGTGGCAAATCTAGAAGATCTTTTATATATTCTTATGATTTTTGTAGTGCGATATATAAAATGGTTCTGCACGGAAAAATTGGTAAAACTTATCATTTTTCTTCAAAAGAGTACCTTTCTATTAGAGAGATTGTGAAAAGAATATATCTAAAATTTAATTTAGATCCTAAAAAATATATAAAAAATGTAGAAGACCGACTTGGAAAAGATAAGGATTATAAAATTTTTGATCAAGATACTAGAAGTGCTTTAAACTGGAATAATAAATATAATTTTGAAGAAGGACTTAATTGCATTATTCAATGGTATAATAAAAATGAAAAAAAATTTAAAATTACAGATAAAAAATTTATAATAAAAAAATGACAAAAAATTTTTTACTAGAACAATACTTATCTGATAAAAAAATGAAAATTAAACACAACTATTTAAGTGAACAATTCAAAAATCCAACAGCAATTTTTAATTTAATAAAAAACGCTGTTAAATTTAATGATTTCACTTTAGGTAGATATGTCGATCAATATGAAAAAAAATTTTGTAAATATCAAAAAGTTAAGTACGCCATTGGTGTAGGGTCTGGAACAGATGCGATATTTCTATCTCTGAAAGCATTAAATATTGGGTATGGTGACGAAGTTATTACTCCCACATATTCTTTTTATGCTACTGCCGGAGCTATTGCAACCACTGGTGCAAAACCTATTTTTGTAGATATTAAAAATGATCTAAATATTGATGAAAAGGAAATTCAAAAAAAAATAACAAAAAGAACAAGAGCAATTGTACCAGTTCATTGGTCTGGAAGAATTTGCAACATGAAAGAAATAATTAAAATTGCAAAAAAAAATAAGTTACATATTGTTGAAGATGCATGCCATGCTATTCTAGCGCATGATGATCGGAATAAATTTGCAGGAAATTTTGGTATAGTTGGTTGTTTTAGTATGCATCCATTAAAAAATTTGAATGTGTGGGGTGATGGAGGAATAATAACAACTAATAATTATAAAATTTATAAAAAACTTAAACAATTAAGAAATCATGGATTAATAAGTAGGGATAATTGCAAATTATATGGTTACAATTCAAGATTGGATACAATACAAGCCTGTGTTGGTTTGGAAATGATAAAAAAAATAAATTTTATTACCAATCAAAGAATTAAAAACTCAAATTACCTTAATTTTAATCTAAAAAATATTAAAGAAATAGAAATAATTAACGAAAAAAAAAATTGCAAATCTGTTTTTCATCTTTATCAATTTTTTTGTAAAAATAGAAATAATCTACACAAATTTTTAAGAAGAAATAAAATAGACAGTAAAATTCATTACCCAAAACCACTTCATTTGCACAAAGCAGCAAAAATTTTTAATTATAAAAAAGGACAATTTCCAAATGCAGAAAATTTAAGTAAAAAAGTTATATCTCTTCCAGTTCATGAATTTATTAAAAAAAACCAACTAGATTTCATGATAGAAAAAATTATAGAATTTTATAAAAAAAAATGAGAGTTCCTTTTGTATACTTTCCACAAGAGTTTAAATACTTAAAAAAAGAACTTAATAGCAAGTTTAATAAATTAGGTGCCAAGGGAGAATACATTCTTGGTAAAGAATTGAAGTTTTTTGAGGAAAATATAAAAAAATATTTGAAAGTAAAATATGTTCTTGGGGTTGGTAATTGGACAGAGGGAGCTATAATGCTTTTTAAAGCTTTAGGATTCAAGCAAAATGAAGAAATTATAACTGTTTCAAATTCTTTTATAGCAACATGCGGAGCAATAGTACTAGCGGGTTTAAAACCTAAGCTTGTAGATGTTGGTACAGATTTAAATATTGATGTAGATAAAGTTGAGAAACAAATAACAAATAAAACCAGGGCTATAATGCCAGTTCATTTATCCGGAATTCCAGCAAATATGAATAAATTAAAAAAAATTTGTAAAAAAAATAATATATATCTAATTGAGGATGCGGCTCATGCTTTTGGAACAAAATATAATAGAAAATCACTTGGAACAATTGGTGAGGTGGGTATTTTTAGTTTGCACCCAAGAAAGAATTTTCATGTTCTTGGTGATGGCGGGCTAATTGTTACAAATAATAAATCTATTTATAAAAAATTACATTTAATGAGAAATCATGGTTTAATTAACAGAAATGAGTCATTAATTTGGGGCACTAATACAAGACTTGATAATTTGCAGGCTGGATTCGGAAATATCATGATTAAAAAAATAGATAAATGGAATAAAATTCAATTAAATATTGCAAAAAAATACTCAACTAATCTTAAAAATACCGTGCAAATTCCAATTTATGACCCAAAAAAATCAAACCCCACATTTCATCAATACATAATTAGAACAAAATATAGAGATCAACTTCAAAATTACTTAGCAAAAAATAAAATTGATACAGCAATTCACTACCCAATACCTATTCACCGGCAAAAAGCCTATAAAAAAAATTTTGAAAAAATGAACTTACCAAATACTGAAAAATATAGCAAACAAATACTCAGTCTGCCCATCAACCCATTTATGAAAAATGATGAAGTAGATTTTGTTATTAAAAAAGTTAGTGAATTCTTTATAAAAAAATAATGAAAAATATTTTTATCACAGGAGGAGGGGGATATGTAGGTACAAATCTAGTGCAAGAACTTTTAAAAGATGGATATAAAATTGAAGTTTTAGATACATTTTGGTTTGGGAATTATTTAAAACAAAATAAAAATCTTAAAATTAAAAAAAAAGATTTAAGGAATATAAATAAAAGTGATTTAAATAAGATTGATTGCATCATACATTTAGCATCAATTGCAAATGATCCAGCTGCTGCCCTTGACGCAAAATTAACTTGGGATGTAAATGTTTTGGCTACTTATAAACTGATTGAATTGGCCATTAATCAAAAGGTTAAAAAATTTATTTTTGCTTCATCAGGAAGTGTGTATGGGATTAAAAAAGAAAAAAAAGTTACAGAAAATTTAACTTTAGAGCCAATTTCTGAATACAATAAATCAAAAATGATAGCAGAAAGAGTTCTTTTAAGTTATAAAAAAAAAATTGATTTAACAATATTAAGACCAGCAACAATTTGTGGATATTCACCAGCTATGAGATTAGATGTTGCTATCAATGCATTAACATTTGGAGCGCTACAAAATAATTTAATTACAATTAATGGTGGAAAACAAATTCGTCCAAATTTAACAATGCATGATATGATAAAAGCATATAAATTTTTTCTAAAAAGAAGTTATAAAAAAGATAGGACAATAAACAATATAATTTTTAATTTAGGATTTGAAAATCTAAGTATTTTCAATATGTCAAAAAGAATTAGAAAATTACTTAAAATAGATTCTAGAATATTAGTAAAAAAAACTAATGACCCAAGATCATATAGACAAAATTCTGATAGAATCATAAAAGAAGGTTTCAGACCAGAAAAAAAAATTGAGGACGCTATAAAAGAAATTGAAATAAATTTTGCAGAAAATAAAATTTTTAATAAAAAAAGTTATTATAGAATAAATACTCTTGAAATGATAAAAAAAAATTTATAAAATTTTTTTAGTACCCAAATTTTTTTTAAAATTATTTTTTTAATTTTTCAACTACAGACTTCATCCATTCACCATTATATTTGTAATGTGGTGATGTAATTAAGTTTTCATCTACGACTGAGGGTCTATCAACAAATATTCCTCCGGCATTTATAATATCTTGCCTCCAAGCATAGTATCCTGTGACTTTTTTATTTTTAATTATATTTGCAGAAATTAACATCATAGTTCCGCTACATATTGCTGCAATTAATTTATTTTTATCATTAAAACTTTTCACTATATCAATTGCAGTTTTATCTAATCTCAACAATTCCATAGATTTAACACCTCCAGGCAACACTAAAAGATTATAATGATCTATATTTATGTTTTGCAATAAAACTATTTTATCATCTTTTTGTGGTGGGATTTTCGTACCAAAAATACCTTTAACTATAACGCTAGTTTGATTATAAACATGAACATCAATTCCCTCTTCTTTTAATCTATAAAAAGGATAAATAAATTCATGGTCTTGAACAAATTCACTCGTAATTATTAATGCTTTCATACATTATTTCAAATAGCGTGAATTAAATGTTGTTGCAATATAATAGATATATTTGTAAATAATTTTTTATATTAAATATTTAATGATAATTAGCTATTTTCAAAAAAATCAAAATAACTTTTGGGAATCCTTAGAAGCAAAAAATGATAGACCAAGATATTGTTCGGGGTTGATTTCTATCCCATATAGTAAATTTGTTAATAGTTTTGAAGATGAAAAAAATGTTCAATCTTATATAAAGCAATTGTTCTCTGGCAAAATTTTCATAGTAAAAGGGGCATTTGACCTCGCTTTCATTAAAAAATTGAAACTTGATTTTAATCATTTTGTAAAATCAAGGCCAAGTGAATTTCATAAAATGTTGGAAAATTGTCCTGACTATCATAGAGTCATAGATGAAGAAGTGACAAAAAATTATTCAATGAGAGCCATAAAGCACTCTGCATATTTTTTTCCTTGGAATGGTGATCCTTACAACATGTTTTCAGAAATAAAAGAAAAGTGGAGGTATTTAAAACATCTTGGGGGAAAAAAATTTAACGAATTTGAAAAAAATACTCCTAAAGACAAGATTGTTGATAGAATTCAGTTACTGAAATACCCTCAAGGTGGTGAACTAGAAATGCATAGTGATCCATTTCATAATCAAAGAATGTTCATTTCTATCTATATGAGCAAAAGACAAAAAGGTGGAGAATATGAAACAGGAGGATTTTATAGTTTGGATAAAAATAAAAAAGTGATTGATATAGAGCCATTTATTGATGAAGGAGATTTGGGCTTTGGTTATGCCACTGTTATTCACGGCGTCTCTAAGATAGATGGTAACTCTTTTGAAAAAAGTAATTTTTCAACTGATAAAGGACGATGGTTTTTAGGCTTGTATTCCAATGATTCCGACGAGAATAAAGAAAGAAAAACTTCTATTGCTGTTAATGCCAATTAATACACAATTTACCACTTAAAAGATATATAAAGGAATTTAAAAGTAAAAAGATAAACATTAGATTTAATAACAATAAAAAATATTTTCTATTTCTTAGCTTTCAAGATTAATAATTTTTTATTTACAGGGAAATATTCAGATAATTTTTTTAAAGTTAAGGACTTAACAATTTCACCAGCACCTATTATTTTTTTTCCTTTTCGATTGTTTATGCTGCCGTCTAAAATTATAGATATGCTTCGATCATTAATAAAACTATATCTTTTAAAATCTTTATAGTAAGCAAGCTCGATTGTTATTTTATTAAGAGTGTATATTTGTTTCTTTTTTTTATAGGGCTTTTTAAAAACTTGATGATATTTAGTAATTTTTTTCGTATAGAGCAAATCCTCATAGTCTTTATTCTTTCTCCCATAAGAGTCTTCTATTCTGATTAAGTCTTTTTTATTGTAAGGACACTCAATCTCTAAAGCATATAAATCCGTAAATTTTGAAGCTTTAATTCTATGAAACAATCCAGCTCTTAAAACAAGTATAGACATTGGTTTGTAAGTAAAAGTATTATTTTTATATATTCCTATTTGCACCTTTGCACTTCCTGATAATATTAGAAATCCAGTTTTTTTTTGGGGATGACAATGAAGAGACGTCGACTGCCCTTTTTTTATTTTAAGATACGTAACTGCAATTTTATTTTTATTCTTAAAAATAACGTACTCCTCCCCCCAAGGCTTACTTACAATTCTATTGTTGTAACTTAGTTTCATTTTTATTTTATATTTTTTTATAAGATTAAAATATCACAAATATCTATTATAGAAACAATTAAACAAAATATATTGGAAATTATATTAAAAAATAAAAAATTTTATTAAAACTTTTGATGATAAAAAAAAAGTATTTTTTTTTTAAATAAATAGAATTTTTTTTTGATAGAAATTAATATTAGTGATCACCATTTTATAATAAAAAAAAAACATTGAAATTTGTGTTGTTAAAGTTTTGACATACAATTTTAGCATAGTTTATAAAAATCTCATTTTTTAATAAAAATTCTTTACTAACATCGAGTTTTTCATGGTTCGAGCTAGCAGTTATTTTAATAATTGGGTAGCAGAAATAATCTTTGAGAATGTAATAAGTAATTAAAAATCTGAGGTGTTTACTAACCTGATCCCAGTATACAGAACCGCTTTTTTAAAGGTTCGATTAAATTTTTTAGGTTTTAAAAAATTTTTATATGTATAAAATAAAGTTAGTAAAGAAGCTTCTAAAAATGTTCGGATTACTGAAATCGCATTTCTGTTAGGACTAATATCAGTAAATGATCCTTTCAAAAAAAGGAGGTAAGCAAAAGTTGAGTTGATCAAATATATTTATCTTTCTATAATTTTTTTTGATGCAAAATATCATAATATAACTAATCTGCGAAAAATTAGAATTTTTGCTAATCTTTAAAAATATTTAATCTAAAAATTTTTTCAGTGCATAAATCAAGCCAATTGAGCTATTAGTAACGGTAAGCTTAACGTGTTACCACGCTTCCACATCCGTCCTATCAACGTCGTAGTCTACGACGGCTCTATGGGAAGAACTTGTTTTGAGGCGAGTTTCTCGCTTAGATGCTTTCAGCGATTATCTCTTCCGTATTTAGCTACGCGGCACTGCAGCTGGCGC
>Ga0194116_10001480_pt1 | contig 33423 bp, 28 predicted proteins | sample TA2MahsurfametaG_4_FD_148617 | JGI IMG/M metagenome (GOLD analysis project Ga0194116, IMG submission 148617) | Freshwater microbial communities from Lake Tanganyika, Tanzania - TA2015008 Mahale S9 surface | ecosystem: Environmental > Aquatic > Freshwater > Lake | place: Tanzania: Lake... | reverse complement strand
AACTAATTAATAGCAATCAGCCAAATTTGTGGAACAAAATTATTACCGGATTTGCAAAAAAAATAACGGAGGTTGATTCAAATCGGGTATATCAATTGAATGAATTGTATTCAGGCGCCTCCGACATTAAGGACCTTGAAGAAAGTCAATCTCTCGTTGAATATATAGACACAAATGAATCCGAAGGCGCGTTAATTGCAACCTTTCCGGCAAACGTTATTATGGGAAAAACAACCCACATTGAAATTCACCCTTCTCTCATTTTCGGTGTCATGGGAAATCTAATCGTTTACCCAGAAAATAACCCGTGTTCGCGGAACACATTTTCATGCGGACAAGGAAAACAAGCCGTTTCAATTTATTCCTCCAATTTTCACTCGAGAATTGATAAAATGGGAGTGGTTCTTAATTATGGACAAATACCAGTTGTAAAAACTAGATATATGAAATACATTAACAAAGAAGAACATCCTTATGGAGAAAATGCAATTGTTGCAATCATGTGTTACAACGGATACAACGTTGAAGATTCCATTCTTTTCAATGAAGGTTCAATTCAACGAGGATTGTTTAGAACCACTTATTACAATATGTATGAAACCCATGAAGAAGAAGAAGCCACATATGAAAAACGCATTGCCAATGTGCAATCTATTCCCACTATTCGTGGTTTGAAACCTGGAGGTGATTACAGTTCACTTGATCCACACGGACTCATCAAAGAAAATGAAATAGTGGATGATAAAAAAGCCATCATCGGCCGAGTCACCGAACAACATGTTGTGGGGGAAGAACTGCAAATAGATGACAGCATTTTTCCAAAAAAGGGACAACTTGGTGTGGTTGATCGCACTTTCATTACGAATGAAGCTTCTGGAAAAAGATTGGCCAAAGTTCGTATACGGGAAGAACGCGTGCCAGGCATTGGTGACAAATTTTGTTCACGTGCCGGTCAAAAAGGAACCGTCGGTCTTATTATTTCTGAACCAGACATGCCCTTTACCGATGATGGCGTTCGCCCAGATTTGATCATAAATCCACATGCACTTCCCACACGCATGACGCTTGGTCAGTTGGTGGAGACCCTTACTGGAAAAGCATGTGTTATGCAGGGAGCATTCGGTGATTGTACTGCGTTTGTGAACCAGGACGGCCCAAAACATGAAGTGTTTGGACGAATGCTTACCGAACTAGGATATCATTCAAGTGGAACTCAATTTTTATACAATGGAATGACTGGTGAATGCATGGAGAGTAAAATATATATAGGTCCAACATATTACATGCGACTTAAACACATGGTAAAGGACAAAATCAACTACCGCACCCGTGGACCACGCACCGTTCTTACAAGACAAACGGTTCAAGGACGCGCCAATGATGGTGGATTGCGAATTGGAGAGATGGAACGTGATGGCATTGTTGCGCATGGGGCCTCATTTTTTTTAAAACAATCAATGATGGAACGCGGAGACGATTATCAAATCGCTATTTGCAATACATCTGGAATGATTGCGATTTACAATCCTTCTCAAAATTTATTTGTTAGTCCAATGGTGGACGGACCTATTTATTTGGATAATGAAACAGACAACAACAAATTAAGCAGCAGCCAGGTTACAAAGTTCGGTAGGAGTTTTAGCATTGTGCGTGTTCCATATGCATTCAAGTTATTAATGCAAGAATTACAAACAATGAATGTTCAAATGCGCATTATAACCGAAGATAACATTGATCAAATTGCATCCATGTCTTTTTACAATACATTCAAATTAGGAATTTCTGATTTAATGGATGAAAATAAGACGGCGCTTGGTTCAAAATTGAAACCAATCAAACTAAAAGAAACGCGTAACGATAACCGTCCAGCTTTGGAACCCCATCCGGATGAATCAAATCCAGTCCAGTTCGCTGAATCGCTCGGTTGGTTATTTGTAAATTTTGAAGATGGAAAAGAAGTTTATAAATCACTTGTGTATGATGAAAATGCTGCTCCCACACAAATGTGGTCTGTCCAAAAAAATGGAGGACATCCAACTCAACATCCAATTGGCTGGAATTCACAAATTCTTTACTATAATGATGGGGTACCAATCAAACCCCAAGCAGTAATTGACTTATTGAAACAAATGCCGTTTGCAAATAATTTTTCGGCTGCTGTTCAACAAATTAGAGATGAACAAGCCCAAGCCGGCATTCCAATTATATCAGCAGCATCGTCTCCCATGTATGAATCATCATCACCCAACTATGAATCATTATCACCCAAATATGAATCATCATCCCCAAAATATGAATCATCATCACCCAAATATGTATCATCATATGAAACTAATTTTCATGAACCAAGCCTGCAACAAATGCAAATGCAACAAATGCAGCAACAAATGCAACAAATGCAACAAATGCAACAAATGCAACAACAAATGCAACAAATGCAACAAATGCAACAAATGCAACAAATGCAACAAAAACAACCCCCTTTAGTAAATGCTTCCACAACGCAGGTTGAGTCCTCAGAAAAACAAAAAGAATCAATATTGGATGTTTCACCCGATCAAAATAGTGACAAAAAAGATGAAAATAAAGAAAATACAGAAAAACGAGTAATTACACTATCATGATTAAGAAAAACAAATGTAACAAAATAATAATATGTTGATATAACAAATATGAATAAATATTTGCTTGAGTTTCTAGGAACCTTGTTTCTTGTTTATATAATATTAGCCACAGGAAATGCAGTGGCGATTGGGGCTGCGTACGCAATTGTAATTATGGTTTCAGGCATGATATCAGGAGGTTTTTCAAATCCAGCTGTGTGTGTTGCGATGGTTGCTACTGGAAAACTCCCTTCTAGTGAACTATTGCCGTACATTCTTTCACAAATTGGAGGTGCCTTATTTGCATTTGAACTTTTCAAACGTGTAAAATTAAGCGACTAAAATAATTCAACAAAATAATTCAACAAAATAAATATAATGTTTAACATAATATATAAACATTATGAAAAATAAATCAAAATCAAAATCAAAATCTGGCGGGTTTTTTGGACTAAATTTATTTGGGGATGACAAGAAAACCAACCAAGAGCAGCCCATCCCCCAAACCCTAGCACAGTCTCCGAGTCAGCCCATCCCCCAAACCCTAGCACAGTCTCCGAGTCAGCCCATCCCGCCCGTTGTTCGTCCATTGGAGGTTCCGCTCGTGGCGCCGGCGGAAGATGCTTCAACAGTTCTTTCAGCTGGTGGAAGAAAATCAAGGTCAAAATCAAAATCAAAATCAAAATCAAAATCAAGATCAAAATCAAAATCAAAATCAAAATCAAGGTCAAGGTCAAGGTCAAGGTCAAGGTCAAGGTCAAGGTCAAGAACCAATTGAATGATGAGATTCGTGGTCGTTGCAACAACAAATTCGGGGACGCCGCAGTCAAATTAATTCAAATTTAAATGTGTCATAAATGTGAATTTAAATTTTTATTTTTTTTACACTACGTTTTCCATTGTTATATTTTTTTAGAGATTTTTTTGCAAGATATAACGCTTTACTCTTCAAACTACAACCTTTTTTCAAAATAGAATAATCAACCGCAGCCGCTTTTCCGCCAGTTATTGCACTTGCAAGTCGTGCATATCCCCATGATTGTGGTGTTTGATTTGGTCTTGAGCCAGATGAGTAATAGGCACCTTCACCCTTTCTTACAATGGTTTGAAGAGCATTTAATGAACAACCAGTTGCTTTTGATAATTCTTCATTTGGAACAATGTGTTCAACATTATACATTTGGCGAGCAACATCCGTGTGTTTTGAGGCTACATGTGGATATGACTTCAATTTTGTTACACGATTGTAATATTTTCCAAGTTTATACAATTTTCGTGATTTTTTGAGCATTTGTATTTGATTTTTGCGATCTTTTTGTGACAAATTTTTTGGTACGTATCTAATAGGAACCACAACCATGATTTGTATTATAAGAAAAAATCTATAAATTATCAATATAATATATTATATATATATTATTATGATAAGAGATGAAAACCAAACAAACTCGTAAACTTAAAAATGCAACAATTAAACGACACCGGCACCGGTATCAACAACGCGGGGGTGAAATTTACATACAAACACAAAGAATTCAGAATGACCGCTATAAAATAATTACTGCTGAAACAGATGATGATACCGGTATACTGCTTCATTTATATATAGGTAACGCCAAAGCAATTTTTCCAGTAAGTCAAGGATGTGGTCGTGAAAGTATTAGCGGACCCCGACATGGTTCGTATTTGTTTCATGGCAAAGGTATGTTGTACTCATTATATCCAGACAATGTGTTCCTTATTTATGAAGGAATGTTCAAAAATAATGAAAGATCAGGTAAAGGAAAACAAACATTTTTCAGATCAAAGGGACCAATTGATCATGGCATCCAAACACTGGATGATTTAGAAGGCATGACACTAGAACAAGTAAATGAACTGATGAATTTACTTTCAAGCAACAACGACATACTTGAAGTATATGATGGAACATGGCAAAACGGCATGAAGCATGGAAAAGGAAAACTTTTAATGAACCTGGATAAAAGCTTGTATAATGGTGATTTTCAAAACGGCATGATGCATGGAAATGGAAAAATATTATATCAAACCGGACCGATTGTATCATATGATGGAGGGTGGTATGCAGGCCAGATGCACGGTTTGGGGGAAATTGTGTACAGAGACGGACACACCAGCAGGAGTGAATACAATCATGGTAACTTAATACGCCATTTACCCATAGGTTCTGTATTTGGTAGGAATTTCTTTAGTAGTGTTACTCCTCATGTTTTCGGTTCTTTATAGGAATTTGAATTAATTAATAAATATTTTCATTTATATAAAGAAATATGTATGTATATATTATATAAAATGATTCGTTTGCCCAATCCTCCAGTTAAACTAGCTTCAACTGAACTAGAATTTTCTTGTTCAGAAGCTCCTTCTTCAAAATTAACAATCAATATTAATGCATTTAATGGAAATACGACTAGTTTTGGAAGAAAATAATAAAAAATTTTTATCCAATGCGTTGTGTTTTTCTATTTTTATTTTTACAGACGATAAATACATAAAATGGTATCATTTTATGCATCATTTTAGTCATTCATCATGGAACATCAATTGAAAAAATTATGTGCGCCACGAATTGTTTCGTCCGAGTTCGCCTCGCACATGTTTTGGAACACAAATTTCATTAAAATTTAATAATTCGGGTTTATTACTGAATGAAGTATTCAATAGAGGTTTTACACACATTACATTTGGCTTTGGCACTGGCAATGGCATTGGCATATTATATATACATACGCGAATAAAATATAATCATATTATAACACGAAAATAATACGATTTATAATAAAATATGCCTCCAAAACCGAGAGCATCATCACCTCCTCCAAAACCACTACATGAAACATTACTTGACCCGATGACAACCACCGAAATCGGATTTATATCAGATAATAGCAGTTATTCATTTGTATTATATGGAAAAAGAACGACGCAAGACGCTTTTATTGTAGTAAATGGCATTTCATTTACACAATTTTGTATGAAAATAACGTTAGTAGGCATCAGAAAACAGGTTTATGAATATACCACAGTAAATAAGCAACGTATATCTAAATTTATTTCAACAGAAAAAGCAATAAAAAAAGAGGTGCTTCTTCAAAGTGAATTAGATACTAAGTTCCGAAAGAGTGGCAAACGTCCTATTGTTCCGTATGTGATTCACGATTGTTTTCTGTCATCCGACGAATTTAGGCAGTTGTTTGTAGTAGAAGGCCGAGCTAAACCTCTAAGCGATAATGTCAGGCATATTATTGAGGCGATACAAAAAATATTATTACAAGAACGGTCTTGCCGTGTTCATATATTTTTTATGGAGTATATGGATAATAGAATATATCAAACATTAGCACAACGTATTACAGGTACAGGTATTTCAAAATGGCAGAGCAGCGATCTCCGTTTGAAGAAAGCATATCACCGAATGGCGGCAATTCTGGCGTGTGTGACGGGCCTTAACATATTTCCATATGATGCCTCTGAACCGAATGTTATGCTAGATAATAACGCGGATGATGTGCGTTTAATTGATTTGGGGAATACGTTTGATTTTTATAATAAAGAAGATGGTGACGAAATTGTAACACTTTATTATGGTTATGTAAAATCTGTAAAACCCGAAGTATTTCCAAAAGACAAATTAGAAAACTTTTTCATCGGCGAAGATAAGAGTAAAAAAACGATAGCTGATTCAACTGTAGATTTACTAGAAATTAGACCAAACGAGCTTATTACGGTTGAGGATATTCATAAAAATTTAATGACGTTAGCATTTGTTGACTTTGTTAAAAACGGTATGATAATGAACGTAGAACCTGACGAATCACAAGTGATGGCAACATCATATTGTAAATCTAGATTCGCGATGGAAAGTGTATATGGAGTTAGTTTTGCCAAGTTTGAGTTATTTCTTAATAGTTTTACACTTTCTCAAACAGATCTTGAGGAAACATATCCATTATTAAATAATGTTAAAGCATTTATTATAGAAATAATGAATAATATGCCCATACCCATACCAACACCAAGAACAAAATGCGTTATATTAGGTGGTGGTGGTGGTATCAAGCCAACATTCATAAAGCGTTACCTTCCAGACATCCTATCAATGCGTGATAAGAGTAGACAGCGTAAAGAACTCACGAAGTCACGCAGGTTATACAAGCAAGGTAAATATTATACTCGGAAGGCGATGCGTTCGTTCAAATCGAAACCGTCTAAACATCTTGAACGAGCAAGAAATATAAAATACGTCCGCCGAGAGAATTGTCTCGAAAAACCGGGTGCTCGCTTAAAGGATTAAGGCAAATCGTGAAGGGCGTCACTCGTTGATTTTCATATTTTGGATAAAGAATCGCAACCGAAACAATATCCTCTTCCAATTCAAGAAGTAAAGCAACACGGCGGAGAAAAACAAACACCACAGCTGATGAAGCAAACCGTGAGAATGTTTTTTAGATCAGTTTACGATTTCATTTATTGCACATTATTCATTATAATTCCCCCCGCACGAACATGGCGATGATTTCCGGCATTGCTGTGTCAAATCCGGCCAAGTTCAACGTGTTGCGGTCATTCGGGTCGGCGATGGTCAGACAGTTGGATGTCATTCCCACCACAATCAGTTTGACATTCGGATTTTTGGAAAATATGCGGTATTTCTCCAGAGCGACCTGCGGATGAATTGGCCCGGCATATGTCTCGCTGTCGGTCATAACGATGAATGCTTCAATGTCAGTCAGGCCGTCTTCAATTGCTCGGCGCATCGGAAGCGAGCAGTCTGTAGGGCCGAATGGTGCATTGGTTGCACTGATGAACTGCTGCAGTGTCATGCCGCGACGCACATTGGGGTCAAAGTTTTTGAACGAATTTTCTGTCGAAGAGGAGGTGCTCCCGTAGCCGTAGGACTGTGCAGTGAACCCACGCAAGTAGACCTTGGGCTCAGTTTCGTAGAGCATCAAAGCCAGCGCAGCCGACGCCATTCTGCAACTGATGGAAGGGCATCCCATGCAGGCGGCATCCATGCTGCCACTCACATCCAATGCAACCATGTAGCGTTTGCCAGTGGGGGACACATTCTTGAACGCCTTCAGAAAGGTGTATGTCAGCGTGTCGCGGACCTGTAATGAGACGGACCATGAAAGCGTGCCCTTCAGTGCCTTTCCAGCGCCGTATGTCAGCGAACCGACCAGCACCTTGAACGGATGAATGCGCGAACGCTTAATGTCTTCCTCTTCCGAGAGACGCCTGCAGATGGTCATTGTGTTGTCAGCCCCCATGAAGTTCGGCAGCGACGACATCTTCCCCAGATTGCGAATCAGGGCTTCAATGGGCATGCCTTCCTGCTTGCCGTTGGCGCCTTTGGAGATGAGCAGCTCCTTCCAGAGGTCTGAACTGTTGAGCAAGTGCGTGGGAATATGTTCGCGCACCAAGCCGTGGTCCCGCACCAACTTGAGTGCCTTGTAGATGTCGGCAACGCTTGTGGTGCATGATTCAACCTCCAAGACAGCCTGCAAGTACTTGGCTGTGTTAAACAACTCGGATGGAGGAGAAACAACTGGAGCCGGTTCAGGTTCAACGCGTTCTTCAGAAACCACGATGAAGTTGTTTTCGTGCTCACCCGTCTTGCGAGTGGGTTTGCAGGGGTCGCACTGCCACACTCCTCCGACAATGAACTTGAAGTCATGTGTTCCAACTGGCAGTTCCAATGAAATCGTGAATCCTCCAGTGGGACTGCGATTCATGAACATGCGCTTCCATTCAAATGCGGATGTCGCAATCTGGACGTGTGACACATCCTGTACCGGACTGAAATTGATTTGCGTTTTGGGTTGCGGTTTCTGCCCACCAATGATGCCTTGAATTGCAGACTTGAATCCCGTGATGAGCGCTTTTGTGGCGCTGGATGGCTTTGCTTTTGTGGCGCTGGATGGCTTTGCTTTTGTGGCGCCGGATGGCTTTTTTGCGCCAAAGCTGATTGGTTTGTCAAGCAGTTGAATGGCTTCATCGTGTGTTTTGGCGGCAAGGACGTCGGATAACAACTGGCGAATGAACTGCTTGCCTTCGGCTCCGCCGTCGCACGCAAACAAGTACTTGAAGACTAGGCGTGCGCCATCATCCCTCAGTTGCGCTGGGTTGATGTGCAACATGCGCAACAAATCGCGATGGCACCATCCTTCACGATTTTTGTACTTGGTGACAGCAGTGGCCAATTCGAGACCACGTCGCGAGACGTAGTATTTGGCCAGCTCACGACGCACACCGGCGCCCCATCCCTTTCCTTTTTGACCGTTTGGCTTGCATTGAGAGAGGTCCGTGATGTAGCCTGAAAGCATGAACAGGTGCGTCGGGATGCGCACACATTTGGAAATCAATCCAAGCGCCATGGACTTTTGCGCAGGAGTTGTGGCAAACACAATGGCCGCAGCAAGCGACAATAACGTCGGCTCTTGGCGCGCAGCCCGACCTTGCGTTGAAATGGACTCCAGCATTTCGCACAGTTTTTGGAACTCGGCAGGATCCGGATTTCGGATCATTTTCAATACGGACGTGGAACACTCGGAAGACACCTGCTCGCTGGTCTGGTAGTAGTTGCCATTGTCTTTGGCACCCATGATCAAGTAGCGCATCGTGTGCTCGGCATCGGTCAACTTCCAGACTGCACCGCCGGCATGATTGAACACTTGATCAGGTGAAATCTTGAACCACTGCGGAACCGTTGCACGATTGGCGCCAAGTTGTGCAGTCATTGCTCCAGAACTTTTTCCAATTGCTGCTGCGCGCCTCTTCTTGTTGGCACGTTTCTTCTTGTTTTTTCCAGCATTTTTTCCTAAGGGTTGTTTACAAGCTTGCATTGAACGATTGTATGGTATGATATGATTGTGTTGCTAAAGTATTTCATGTATTCAATTTTTTTTTTAAGTTGTTTTTAAATATGTTATTTGCAGCAATTCAATGGTTGATAGACATTTTTCACAAAATAACCAGGATTATACTCGCTGCGATATTTTCCAGCATTTGCACCTTGAGATCCATACGCTGTGTAAAATGAATTACCATTCATATTGACAGTGTTGACACGAAGATTTAATGTCCGGGTTCCGCTTGAAACACCTCCTTGTTTTGAGAAGCCAACATTGTTTGGTTTGTAAATAACATTGTTAGGACAATTCAAATTTTTGTTTGAACATTTGGGATACGTGCAATTTGCATTTTTTCTAATTTGGGCTCCATTACAATTGTCGCTTGGAAATTTTGGATGACCATTTTTGTCAACATATTCAACCCCTGGCATGGGGTTAATGGACAACATTTGATCATAACTCTTGCATCGGGAACGAAGATATGCTTTGGTGTCTCCATAGTATGCTTTGCTTAATAATGTCACTCCTGACTTGATCTTATTTGAATTCAGGTTGTTTACGTTGTAAATTCCAGTCTGTATTTGATAGCTGTTTGGATTTGCAGGAGCCCCCACTTGAATGTATCCATTGTTCATTATTTTAACACATGGGTCATTGCAAACAGGATTGCTTTTGATCAACTTATCATCAATCACAATTGTTGAACTGTTCAAACGATTTGTGCAAGCACAAGAGTTTGTTTTCACATACCCACCAGGAACATCCATGAGTGAAACCGGATTTGTATTAGATGTTTTATTATTGGGTTGCAAACGAAGTCGCCAATGTTTCATAGGCCTAGCTTTGAATGCGGGACCACTAAACTCATGCGTTACAGCATCTCTATTGATTGCAGATACGTGGTTCAGAGGTCCATTGCTATACTCGTTTGTTTTCTTCGGAACAACCCCCCGGCTCACGACAACTTCTGACTTGGTTGGGTAGTGTACCTCTTTTGTGGTTGTTAACGTGTTAGAATGCCTCCATCCAATTCCACTTGATATAGTTGACTTCATAATTAATAAATATATATATACATATATAATTTATTTTTTGAAATGGCACTACGATTGTTGTTACCCATCCTTATTGCATCATTTTTTTCATGGCTAATATTGAATTACATTTACATAAACCTCTTCTTCAGAGAAGGTTTAGACCAACCATCACCATCACCACAGCCATCATCTGTTCCCGTTTCTCCTGGCGATCAAGTAATGCTTACGAGTCAAATTAATTCTTTAATGAAAACCGCACAAGAATTGAAGTTAGAACAAATTGCAAACAAACTTAAACTTGTGGCTAATGAAGGACACATCAACAAAATGAAGGAAGAGCAAGACAAAATGAAAAGTGAGATGGAAGAGATGAAAAGAAAAAATAAATAAATAAATAATAAGTGTAAATCACATATGAATAATTTTTTTATAAAACATAAAAAATTAATCATTGTTATTGTTATTGTTGTTATTGTTACAATAGCCATATGGAGTAGTGTTTTTTCTTTTTCAAAAAAAAAGATTGAAGGCATGAACAATAATTATGATAATATTAAGAATGAATTAGACAAACTTTCAACAATTTATCAACAATTAAAATTTGAAACAGCTGCAGAAAGTAATCATATAAAAATACATACCGACTACATATTGAACAATGCTGAAAAATTATCTAAAGACACAAGCAAATTGACTCACGTGACAATTGGTGATACACAAAATGAATCAAATAACAAAATACCGAAAATAATTTAATATATATTGTAATAGTAGTTATTAACAATCAATCAATTAACCATGAACATATTTGAAAGTGCAATGGGAAATTTAAGTGACCTGCAACAATCATTGCTTGGGCCGGATTACAAGTATCACCAAAAAATAAAAACTCCGTCCGAGCTTGGTGTCACTGATGAGGGAGGTTTAGACCATTTGGCTGACAACATTGCAGGACTTATAGGATACGTTGAGTTATTGGTTGCCGGAACGGGGGAAGCAACAACAACTGGAAAGCCAATGGGTAACAAATTTTTTTTAAAGACTGCTGGCAAGTGCAAGGTGAAAAGCAACGGTTCAGATAATGGACAAATTGTAAAACGGTACAACTACATAAACAATGTACCCGATGGCAATATTCCATTTATATCTTCCTCATTGGGGGGAGTAGAATTTAAATCATTCAAAGGATTAATTCCAGGTACTCTTTCAAGTTCGGCTGGATTAAATCCTTTCGGCATACTTCAAGCTTTTCAACTTGGATCCACCCCAGAATGTCAAAGCATCACATTAGAAACCATTGATTCAGAGGATAATGTGTCATCTTCAACAAATTATGTGGCAACGGTTGATTTGAAAAACATGCCCCCAAATTGGTTTCCAAATAAAGTAAATCCAGTTACAGGTATGCGGGGAAGAGAAGCATTTGGACAACGAAAAAAATGCAACAATGAAAAAGGAAAAATTCCACGTAGTTCATTGGCCACAATGTATCATATTACAATTAGTCTGTTGTGCTTATCCATTTTGTATGGACTTCTCAAAAAAATGAAATAATAGTCAATAAAATATATTGTGTATTATTTTTTATTTTCATGCCTTGATGAAATGGAATAACTGGACATTGTTATGTCTCAATTCTATTAAATTCTTCTAATAATTTGTAAAAACTTTTATTTGTTTCAAATATTTCATCAGTCAGTCCTGGTGTAACATCCTTATCCGGCCACCAAATATCAAATTGTTTTACTATAAATAATTCGGTATGATTATAGTACATCAATGACATAAATAGTTCTTCATGTGGTGTTACTTTATCTTCCGGTAAAACAGTTGTTACATACTTTTCAAAAATATTTACTATATTGTCCCATTTGTTCCTGTGACCCCCAAATAGTCCACCTATTATGTGAATATCTAGACAAAAATCATTATACCATTTTGGGTCAACGGTTTTTGACCAATGATTTCGTATGTTTTCTTTTCCAATAATCAAAAATTTGTCACTGGTATCTTTAATCAAATTTTCTAAAAAAAAGTTATTGAACAGGCTGCATTCATAGTATTTTCTATAATTAGATTCATCTGTAATAGTTAAGTATTTTTTGTGTATTAATCCGCAGTATGACAGCCCTGCGTCAATCCAATAGTAATAATCATATGATTTATCTTCATTCCACCACCAAGAAAATTTAGAATATTGAATTTCAATACATCTATCACTTTTTTTTGTTTCTTCAATGTTTTTAACTGAATTAATTAAAACATTAAATTTTGAATTATTTAAATCAAAAATTTCAAATTTCAATTTATTTTCGGACACTGTATTCTCTATGTAAAAAAAATGTTTTAAAGATTCTATTTCCCTATCAGAAGTGTAACACAAAAAATCGGCATTTGTCATTTTTAAAAGAGATAATAAACTGAATCTATAATGGTGATATCTGCAAGTTCTGCCTCCGAAGTCTGTTCCATATAAATCGGAATAAATGCAGGTTATGAATTTAACTCTCATTTAATATATTCACAGTATATATTTGTAAAAAGAATACGTAAAATGATTGGAAACAAAATTTGCAAACATATTTTTATTTATAGTGACTAATTATGTTTCTTTTATACGTAAATTGCCATCCTCATCAATTTGAGAAAGAGTAAAATTATTTGTATTATGTGACAGTCCATAGGCAATGAAATTTGATATCCACGGCATAGATACAAAAATGTAATAATGTTGAGCCTTGGAAAGAGAGGTAAATTCAGCTAAATTATCATATAAACGATCCAAATAAATATCGTGAGAAACTTCCTCTTTCTTTATTTTATAATAATCATAGTCGTTAGTAAACAAGTCAATGTTTTTAAATTTATAATAAAAAACGTTAGGTAATTCTTTCATTTTATCTATAAAAAACCCATCATTTGATCCTATATACAATTTTTTTGGTGACTTGGCAACCGCCTCGTATATTTTTTGAGTCACTACTCTCGTACAATCGTGACTCTCTTTATAAGTAGCGTCTCCTAAACTTGTGTTACTTATCCCATTTATTGCATTACGGGTTCTGAATTGAATAAAATCAAATTCCGGTTTATTTTTTAAAAATTCTTCTTCTCTTTTGTATACTTCATCTACAAATAATGGAAGAGTATACGGAAAGTTTATTCGTTCTCCTCTATAAGCCCTAAAATATGGAATTGTAATTTCAGGTAAATCATGATTAGAAAATACTAAAAAATGATCACCTTTTTTTTTTAAAGGCAAACCTTCAAACTCTGAGAGATATAAAGAACACACATTAACATCATATATATATTTTTCAAACGGTTCAAAACCAATCCCGCTATAAATTTCATTGAAATTGATATGGCCGATGTATTTATTATCATAAGAACCATTTAAATAGAGAATCGGAGTAAAACCAAATTCTCTGAGTTTGTGTGCTAAATAAATTACTTCCATAGATGTAACATAAAAGTCTCCAATACCTGTCTTGAAATCTGTCAATATACTAACTTTTTGCACCATTGGATAGGTTATGCAATGCAATATATAAGTATATTAATAATGTAATTTTTAACTTAAAAATTAATGGATTTAAATAAATAAAACAATTTAATTTTAGGTTTAAATGAGTGATATATTTGACACAGTTCTTCATTATTATGGTAGAAAGTCTGTCAAATTGTTTTGTCTTAACATAGGTGCGATGGATGGAATGATGTTCGATGAATTAGTTGGATATTCTAAGTCGTATGGTTTTAAAGGGTTATATGTTGAACCCATACCATATCTTTTTGAACGATTGAAAAAAAATTTTAGTGAAGAAGGCAATTTGTTTGAAAATGCAGCAATTTCAACCCAAAATGGTGTAATAAAAATGATGACAATAGATCAATCGGCAATTGATAATGGATTGGTGCATTCATGTTTTTATGGCATGAGTGCAGTGTATCCACCCAAAAATGGGTTAGGGAGTGAAGGGGATAGAGAGACTGTGGAAAAATGGGGAAGGATAGTAGAAGTGCCTTGCATAACCTTTGAAACATTACTATCTAAGCATAATATTTCAAGTTTTGATGTTGTAAAAATGGATGCAGAGGGACATGATTGGGAAATTTTTAATCAAATAGATATAAGAAAATATAGGCCCAAACTGGTAAGAATAGAGTGGGTAAATTTGGACGATAATCAAAAAAATAGTGTTATTCAAACATTTAACAATTTTAATTATGAGTATCAAGTTTCTCACATGGATATGATTGCATGTCCTAAAGAAGTTTTGGAAGAAATAAGACAGAACACGGACACTACTTCGTGTAAACCATCCGTAACCTTGGCAACAAATTACGATTGTGATGTTACTTTGGTAACTGGTCTTTGGAATATAAAAAGAGACCAACTGACCGAGGGTTGGTCAAGAAGTTTTGATCATTATCTCAATAAATTCAAAGAATTATTGCAGGTTGAAAATCCAATGATCATTTTTGGTGAACAGGATCTTGAATGGTTTGTATACTTCCATCGGTCGCGGTCAAACACTCATTTTATAGTAAGGAACCAATCATGGCTGAAAACCGAATTCTTTGAAAAAATTCAACAGATACGAACCAGTGAACGATGGTTTTCACAAACGGGTTGGTTGCGTGATTCAACGCAAGCTAAATTGGAAATGTATAATCCTCTCGTAATGTCAAAGATGTTTTTATTGAATGATGCTAAGATCATGGACCCGTTTAAATCAAAGTTCATGTATTGGATAGACGCCGGGCTAACGAATACTGTTCACCCAGGATATTTTACACATGACAAGGTGTTAAGAAAGTTATCCAAATATGTAAATAAGTTTACGTTTGTTTGTTTTCCGTATGATGCAAACACTGAAATCCATGGTTTTAATTTTGAAGAAATGAATAAAATTTGTGGAAAACGTGTGGAAATGGTGGCCCGTGGAGGATTTTTTGGAGGACCGACGCATGTTATATGTGAGATCAACTCCATTTATTATAGTTTGATGCGTATGACATTGGAACAAAATTTAATGGGAACCGAAGAATCTCTGTTTTCCATCATGGTGTACAGGAATAGTAATCTCATTGATTATTTTGAAATAGAGAACAATGGTCTTATGGGTAAGTTTTTTGAAGATCTTAAAAACAATACACTGCAAATAAAAACACGATCACACCCAGCTACTTCACAACCGAATGCTAATTTTTCACATCCGGCTATTTCACAAACTTATTCTTCAAAGATAAATAGTGATAAAACTTCACTTTATGTGATTGGATTCAATAGTCCATCACAATTCAAAACACTTATCAAATCAATGATGGAGTATGATACAAATTATCTTGTTAAACCAAAAAAATACTTACTCAACAACTCAACTGATAGATCAACCGATGAAGAGTATCGTGCCACTTGTCGTGAACATGGATTTGAAATTATTGGTACGGGTAGTAATTTGGGCATTTGCGGCGGGCGTCAGTATATTGCTGAACATTTTGACAATTCCGACAAAGAGTTCATGCTGTTTTTTGAGGATGACATGTTTTTTTATCCGAAAGAAGGGGAAGTTTGCAAAAATGGATTCAATCGCAAGGTCAGTGATTTATATTGTAAATCATTGGAAATTATTTCAAATCATGGTTATGATTTCTTGAAACTTAATTTCACAGAGTTTTTTGGTAGCAATTTCACACAATGGGCTTGGTACAACGTTCCTCAACAATACAGAGTGACACGTTGGCCAAACAATACAAGACTTCCTGAAATGGGACTTGATCCAAATGCCCCATTTACTGATTTCAAAAATATACGGTCTCACCGAGGGATTTCTTGGGCCGACGGAGAAGTCTACTACTCAAATTGGCCACAAATTGTGTCAAAAGAAGGGAATCGCAAAATGTTTATAAACACAAAATGGGGACATCCTTACGAGCAAACTTGGATGAGTTATATATACCAAGAAACAGTTAAAGGACTTATTAGACCAGCTGTATTGCTTCTAACCCCTACCGAACACGACCGCTTTGATTATTATGATGCAGAGTTGCGAAAAGAAAATTAATCTATATTATTTTTACAATAACTTTAAGCAAGTATGCAAGAAAATAGAAATAATATTTCAGTAGTGGTTTGTTTTTGTGTTTATAACAATGAAGTAGGCCTTCCATATTGTTTAAAAAATTTGGAAGCAATCCGCCATATTTTTCATAGAATGGTCATAAATGTGGTGTATGATAGTTCTGAAGACGACTCATATCAAATACTGATGGACTTTAATAACAAAAATAAAAATAAAACGATGATCGAAAAAATACCGGTAAATATTGTAACAAATACTGCCAAAATAAAAATAAATAGTAAAAGTGAAAATATTGCAAGATGCAGGAATATGTTGCTTGACATGGTGCGTAAAAGTTATAGTCACTATGACTACTTTATCATGATGGATACAAATGAATACTCATGTATTGGTCAAATAAATGTGCAACTTATGTACAACATTGTGCATCCTGAAGAAAATCAGCCCGAGACTCACATATCAAACTACGATGCAATTACATTTGATAGAGAAGCAGGATATTATGACTGGTGGGCATTATCGTTTGACCCATTTATTTATAGTTTTTACCATATTAACAATAGTTTCAAAGTAAACGCACAAATGTCAAAAATGTTTACTGACATATTGCATCATTATAGAATACATTGTCCCGACGAAGTAATACCGGTTTACTCAGCATTTAATGGTTTTGGAATATACAAAACCAAAAAATTTTTAAATAGTTCCTATAGTTCTGATATTCAAATGGACCTTTTTCCTAAAGACGTTATTCATAGGTTAATATATGTTACACAGTCCAGTATTTACAGTCACTTCAAAGATGACTGCGAACATCGCAAGTTTCATTTAGAAGCAATACGAAAAAATAATGCAAAAATAGGTGTATCAACAAAGTATATGTTTTTTAAGCATGAAAATCCACCACCAAATATAAGGGGGCCTGCGTGATACTACATTTATGAATTTTTTATGTACTCACGCTTGTATCCCTCAACTCCGCCATTTGTGGCAAAATACTGAAGGTGCCTCATAATAAACCCATACGACGTGCCAGAATGTCCAACTTCCATTGAACTCATAATACGAATTGTAATCGGGTGGTCAGAAAACATGAACCCTTGACTATCGGGTGGGTTGTACCTTGACATAAATTGCCAAACATCATATTCTTTTGTTATCATGTCTGGTGAACGTTCCACGCGCACAACTGCGCGTATTGCGTCGCGCAGCATTACAGAAGTCCATTCGTTCTTGATAAATGATAAATCCAGGCTCATTACCTCATCCTCTGTACGAGGAAACGCTGAATAAGAGTAATATGGCATGTGATTGGTTTGATATGTTCTTGCATTGAATTGTATTTAAATAGGTTTTCTACATTAATGACGATGTCTTAATTTTTGACATCCATTTCAGCAATGACGTAAACGGCAGAGTCATTTAATTCAAAATGTCTTCCAATTATTTTGACCACTAATTCATCGCCTGTTTTAATTTTTGAAAATTCTGGATTGGTGTGATGATGATCACGTGCAATAAATATCACCATAGGAGTAGGTTCCTCTTTCAAATGAGCGTGTATGCCTGCCTTGGTTATGGTTTTAGCCACACACCGAATTATCATGCCCTCAACCGGGTTGCATGATAGATATTCATACATAACTTGAAAAGCAACCATTCCATTATCCGTTATAGTGCCAGATGAGTGAGAAATTATACGGGTTGATCGGGGTTTTACATATCCCTCTTTATTGCACTTTCCTTCAAATTTTTCTAAACATTGTTCCAATATTCTGTATATATTCTTGCCAATATCAGTGAACGGCAACACTATTTTATGTGTTACAAAATTAGGTGCGTACAATTGTTCTTTCATGGGCAGTTGAACCTATATATTACAAACATAATAACTTTATTTCAACAATCGCACGGCTTGAATTGGTGTTAGAAACCAAGTTTTTTTATTTTTTTTATCATATGCGTATGACCGTAATAATAATTCAATCAAATAACAATACCGAATTGTGTTTTTATTTTTTGTATTTTCCATTGTATAAATTGGGCTGGGGTTTGAGTCAATTCCGTCAATGATTTGATTCAATATGGTGAGACGCCGCTGTTTGGAGGAAATTTGATCAACCCTTGCTCCTGTTCCTTTTTCACCTGTGTATTTTATTTTGAACACAGCATGATTTCCACCACTTTTTTCCTTAAAGTCAACTACAAATCCAAAAATATGCGACAATTCAGATTCCGACGGCAAAATTTGAACGATTTGTTTCATATACGGCATCCAGTCTTCATTTGATTCTGCAAAATGCCAGGGTTCCAATTCTTTTTTTGAACGAATCACCAACTGCAATCCAGTTTTACTAGTTGAATTTAAAAAAAGGAGACCCTCTTCATTGTGACCAGGGTCATCCAAAATGTATTCATCAAAGTAGTCCTTTGCAAATTTATGAAACTCTTCAGATAATTCTCTAGTGTACAATAAATTCAAATATTTCAAGCGACTTTTTGATGAAATTGTGATAAAAATATCTTCTAAAAAATGATGCAGCAAGCAACGTTTCAATGTGTTCATTGAAATTTTAAATGTTTCATGCAACTCAGTTAATAAATCTGATCCCAAATCCTTCCATGTTTTAGAATTTTTATCCACCGGGACCTTTTCCATTTTTACTATGGTTTCATAGAGAGACATGGCATCAACCAATTCTGACGGCAATTCTTGAGTTGAATCCAATGGTTTTACATTGAGACTATGCTTTTGAGCCAACCCTTTTAAAACCTCATCCTTCAATGGAAATGCGATGTGTTCATGTTTAAATTGTAGTGGAACCATCCGGTCATGGGTTGATATTTGATAATTTTTCAATTCAATCGGTTGAAACAAATAATATTTTCCGATGTTAATTAACGCACCTTTTCTATCATACTTGTCTACAAGGACTTCTTTGTTTTGAATCATTTGGGTTAACCCATAGTTGATTTGATCTTTTGGATACATAAGTCTTTTTTCAATCATTTCTTTTGAATAAAAATGTTGATCACGAAATAAGTCACGTATATTTCGTATGATTTTTTCCACATTCATCTCAATAAATCCTTTGGAATACGTGTTTGAATTCACATCATCATCCGATTTTGCATTGCACTCATATTCACATACCGCATCGTAATCACATATGAAGGAAAATGGACGGTCCCCAATCACGTAATTTGAAAGCTTAGTTCCATCCGAAAGAACTTGTTTTACCGTAACATTTTGTTTATTATGGTTGTATATTACAGCTTGACTTAGGTTAACTTGTTCAATGTTCAGTAAACAGTCTACTGCATTTTGCTTAATAATCCGAGCCACTTTTCCTATTTGAATCGCTTTCATTTCAGCCAAACGGTAGACGTACATATCAGCTGCTTCAATTGTTGGACTCTGTGTTAACAAGGTTCCGTACAAAAAAATTTGAACATTTCTTTCAACAAATGGTAATTCAAAATGGCTACAGTTTCTCACGGCTCTTCCAATGATTTGTTCAATTCGGCTCATATTGTACCAAGGCTCCATAACATGCACTTGACGAACATTTTTAAAATCAATGCCTTCACTACCGGCCTTGGAAATAATTACCACTTTGATACGTTGACCATATTCGTTGTTGGTTGTCAATGCTTCCAGTTCGGCACGGTTGTCCGGTGAAAATTGTTTATCTCCAGTAAACATTGCGTATTTACAAGCACACCGTTTCCCATTAATTTGTTGATTTTTTTGAGAAACTGGGGGTGTTTTAAACAAAGAACCAACTTTGGTGTCATAACGAGTATATCCTAGTTCTTCCAATGCAAATGCAATTGGAAGGGCCCCACCTGAAATGTATTCACTGTATATCAACACAACCCCAGTTGATTCTTCAATTTTCTTGCAAATATTTGAAATTTTGCAACTATACTTTGATATTTCATTCTTTGAAAAAATGCGACCATATTTGGTCAAACATGTTGTCTTGTACTCAAAGTTTGAAACCATTCCTGTTTCGGATGTTTCATGTTTCATAATTCGTTTCAATCCGCCGTCTCCCAATAATCCGTTCAAGTCGGTCTGCTTTTTACCGGATTTCTCTAACACCTTGTCAAATTCCATACTTGGATACACAATGTTGAGAGCCTCAATCAACTGCTTCAAAAAGAAAGAACCAAACGAGGTTGCATCTTTTGCAATTTCGGACCGCTTTTGATCAACCACATAATTGTAAACCAGCTCTTGATAAGATCCAACGGGAATCATGCACAAATCTAAATGTTGCATTGGCGTGACAATTGGTGTATTGTTCAATTGAAACACTGGACGAATCTCACGGTTCAATAAAAAAGAGGTTTCCTTGGAAAATTCTTCGGGATACATTCTGAAAGGGAATGCATATGGATTCTCTCCCTTTACCACCGAAACATATCCGTTAGACTTCATACGAATCAAGTCTGCCCCGTTTTTTAAAAGGTTTCCATTACGATCAAATACATCACTCACTGAAATTGGATCCCGCCCATCATTCACATTCATTAAATTCAAAAGCCATACAATTTCTTGAGGATCATTGTACATTGGAGTACCAGACAAAAGCAATAATCTTAAATGGTCTGCATGCTTTACTAACTTATACAATTCTTTTGCAACATTTTTACCGGAAGAAACTTTTTTATCAGAATTAGGGTTGCTTTCTTCCATGTTTCTTACGTTGTGAATTTCATCAATAATCAAAAGACGATCATTAAATATGTTTTTGATTCCCTGGATTCCATCTTCCTTTTTGGTAACATTTGTAATACGTTTTATCATGTTCGCAAGCTCAATGTAGCCAATGAATTCATAACTAGCGTTGATTAGCCGAATGATCCGCTGTGCAATATTTGTGCGAAGCTCTTCTATGGTTTTCTCTGTATAATCTGGGACTTCAATGTTACCAATTTCTTTTAAGAATTTTGTTCCGGTGCAACCTTTTATTGTGAATTCTTTTGCCGTTCTGTCAAATTTCAATTGACTAATATCAAACAGCTGCTTACGAAAATTATCTTGAACATTAACAGAAGCAACCACTATAATTTTTTTTGAAATCCCAATTTGAGAGAAATAATCTCTCATTTCCTCGGCCACGCCAATTGCAGAACACGTTTTCCCAGTACCAAGACCATGATACAACAACAAACTATTGTAGGGAGTCATCACTGACAAAAAATTTCGCACAAACAATTGATGCGGAGCAAGTTTTTCCCAACGAGCAGCACACAAAGTGATGGCTTCTGCTTCAATTTGACGCTCTGAAGTTGGAATAATCACGGTTTGCTTATTTTCACTAAACTCTCTGCGGTTTGCAATGTTTTTTGCAAAATCAGGATCATTTTTTGTTGGATACAAAAAATCAAGGTTCGGTGTTTTATCCAATTCCATTATTGATTTTATTTTATGGTTCCTGTATTTATATTTTTTTTTTATTTTAGGTTTATTTGCAAATATATGACAATGTTTTATTTATCGCAAGTTTAACATATAATCTCATGTTCTTTCAAGGTTTCATTCAAACTATTCAACAACATTAATTTTTCTTTATTGTAAGGACGAATGCGTTCAATGCATTCATTGAACGAAAACCAACCAATGTTGCTTACCTCTGTTTTTTGAAACTTGGGTGTTGACTGTGTGGATTGATTTTGCAAAGGAAGGTATCCTACATAGTATTTGTGTTTGTAGGTTTTTACATTTGAACCCATAAATATTTCTTCATATGGGATAACATTTTGAATCACAATGAGTTTTTCGGTTTCGTATCCCGTTTCTTCATTGAATTCTCTCAATGCACAGTCAAGGTCCTTTTCTTGATAATTGCGGCGTCCTTTAGGAAATCCCCACTCAGGTTCGCTCCAAGCAGTTGTGGAATTCTCAATCAAACTTTTTAGCGTAAGTTTGCTCCCATCACTTTGGTGAATCCCGTTTTTTAATAGGTTAAAACGTTCACTTGATGCAAATTCTTCGCTTTGATAACGAGTGTTCAAATAATCCCCCCAAACAGTTTTCCACAAGTCATTGAATGTATGTGTCAACAAACGTTGCTTTTCATTCACAGTCATTTCATCAATTATGCGTTGCAAATATACCCGGTTATGTATTGGATACTTTCCACGAATAAATTCTACAAATCCAAGCGTGTCTTTGCGACAAATCATCAAATATAAAGGACCATTTTCACCATCTTTAAAAACAATCATGCCATTACTTATGATTGGGTATTTGCAGGAATGCATTAAGTGACCATTTTTTCCACAGTTGTTACAAAAAGTATTTTTCTTTGAAAATGACCGCATTAATTTTGTTTCTTTTTCTTCTTGCATGGTTTTCTATATGTTTATTTTACACTCTTTTTATATCAGTTGAATTCATGACATGAATTCAATTACAACAAAGCTAGATCCATCGGTATGGGGGCCACATTATTGGTTTGTTTTGTTCAGTATGGCACTCACTTATCCTGATACACCAAATGATGTTGTTATAAAAAAATATTATGACTTTATACAAAATCTTCCATTATTTTTACCTCATCATGAAATTGGGAATCATTTTAGCAAATTATTAGACAAATATCCGGTTTCACCTTATTTGGAAAAACGTGAATCGTTTATAAAATGGGTGCATTTTTTACACAACCAAATTAACATTCATCTGAATCGCGATGAAGTATCATTGCAAGATGCCATAAATTCGTACTATTCCAATTATAAACCCAAACACATAAATTTGCGAGAACAGTTGAAACTGAGAAGAAATCTCATCTATTTGTTCATTGTTTCAATTTCAATTGTTGGACTATACAATGCTTACCACAAATAAAACTTTGTTATATAAATTTATAATATAACCTATATAATAAGTAAATATAAGTAATAACTGTAACATGACGCGCACACTCAAAAAAAAAGCGGGAGGGCCTCTTTATTCTGGTGCTCAGGGTTGCGTTTTCATTCCATCTTTGAAATGCAAAAACAGTGAACCAGAAAACAAAAATTTGATAAGCAAACTGGGAACCCGAGAAAGTGCAGAATTTGAAATGAGAGAATATGAAAAAATAATGCCATTCATAAAACAAATAAAAAACTACAAAAAATATTTCAACATGAACATAAAAATATGTGAACCTGACATCATTTCACCCAACAATTTATTGCATTTTGACGACGTTTGTATGAATTTTAAAAACATAAATTCACACAATGTCAATGACAATTTGAGCCACCTCCGCTTATTGAATATGCCAAATTTGGGAAGTGATTTGAAAGTTTGGATTCAAATGTCCATGATGACGCCAGCAAAAGTAACATTTTTCAATAACAAGTTGACTGAACTTATATTGAATGCAGTCATTCCCATGAATTCTTTAGGAGTTATGCATAATGATTTAAAATTAGAAAACATCATGATTAGTGATGACAAAAAAATGCGAATTATTGACTGGGGGCTTGCAGGTGTTACTACTCCACATCAAATCATTCCATCACGATATTTTATGAATAATCCGGTTACATTCAATCGCCCCTTTTCAACAATGATTATATCGTCCGAAATAAATGATGAAATTTTGAATCTTCCAACAAACTTCACAAGCGATGATCTTGAGAAAATACTTTCAAACATCTACAGTGAATATCGTTTACTTTCCTCAAACAGTCACGGTTATTATGTAAATATCTTTCAAAAAGTGTTCAACCTTTCCAAAGAAAACGCGGATGCCTTCGTAATAAAATGTGTTTTGAAATACAATCTTGATATATTGAAAAATTTTACGGATTCTGAAAAAAATTTTCATTTGCATAAATACTTTAGTGATATTTATCGTTTCAATACAGATGTTTGGGGCACGTTGTCTTCATTTTATATTATGTTCAGACTTCCGAGAGAACATTTTATCATGCCAGACGCTACATACAATAAAATATTGAGCAAATATCGTGAAATATTCATGATGGTTTTTTCAAATGGACATCAACTTATTGATGTAAACAAATGTGTTAAAATTATAAAAAGTATAAACAAAATTGTCAATCAAAAGTATGTGCAATTCAAGCCGCACAAAATAACACTAAAAAAAAAATCAATAAAAAGAAAACCAACACCATATCCAATTCAGAAGCCTACCTAGGGCCATAATTTTGCAAATTTGGATATACTACGTTGCGTGAATAATAGGTATTACCCAATGGTTGAACCCATGGCGACGGTGATATACTATCTGGATAACCATTGTATCTGCTTACGGCATTGAACAACTTATTTGCGCCATTATTGAAGATGTTTGTAAAAGTATCTGCAAAACCACCCAATGCAACTCCACCTTGAGACCCACCTCTGAATTTTTTCTTGCCTCCTCCTGATCCCAAACGTGAATTTGATATTGGTACATTAAGTTTAGCATGGTCATTTGATCCTGGCCCGTGGTTTGCAGGAACTGCAACTTCAACACCACCAACAACATTCCCATATTTATTCAACTTGAAAAAATTAGATTCACTTGATGGAACTACTGGGATGTTATGTTTTGGAGGCATCCATGATTGTCCTACAAATGCACGCCCTCCTTTTTTTGATCGTCGTGTAGTTTTTGATTTTGCTCCACGTTTTGCTTTTGCGTGGGTCTTATTTTTATTTTTTTTAATCATGTATTTTTATTTGTATTATCATTATAAAAAAAAATACATGAACAATAAAACCAACTTAATAATGAATTTCTATAAAAAAAAGAACGTGTTGTAAAAATTCATTTTATTCAACATTCAATAAAACAAATAAACGCATACAATTTATTTTTCATATGGGTTTAGGTTTTGGACAATTCCCAACACATTTGTTTTCAAAATAATAATAATCTAATGGTTCTTTTACAAAAATGGGGCCGTCTTTGTTTCCTGAAACACACTCTTCTTTTTTGTTCATTTTAGCCCAAACACAACAAGACGTGGATGTACACGATGGCTTTATCATTGTTTTACATGACTGTTCCAATTTTTCTGGGTTTCCTAAATTGCTTTCACAAAAACTTGTTTTCATTCGCTCTTCTAATGAACTTTCATTGTTAAACGAGTCAAGAGATTCAATTATCACAGTTTGGATTTTTTTTCCACTTGATTTTTTTTCTTCACTCTTGAATACAGTTTCATTCAAGACCAGCCCCAATAGAATAAAACTAACAACCATTGAAATGGAATAAATATTTTCAATAAAATAATTTACCAATTTAGTGGCATATTCAATCAAATCAATCCCGATCTTAGTTATATCAATATTGTTTGAATTATTCATTTGATTATTTTTATAAGTTAATCATATTTTATTTTACGAACCAAAATTATTGATAAAATTGTTTTTCATGAACAGTTCTACCCAAATAACCCCGGTTTTTTATATCGCTTTTGAAGACATGCTTTCCAACGTGATTCAAATTATCAGTGATACTTATCCAAACCTCTCCTCCAATGTCATTTACTCTCTCACAAAATGAATAATCTTCGGACAAATATGTTTTATTTTTTATCATGCAACAGAACAACCCACATATTTCTTCATTCTGATTAGAAAGATTGTCAGTAATTATATCCAGCTCCTTATGCGTGTCTTGCAACTTTTCAAGTATCTCGCGATTTATTAACATGAAACCTGTTGATGCATGTCTCACCTTCAAAAACCCTTGGTGTAATATCAAATTGTTATCACAATCCGTTAATGCATTATAAGCAAAGTCAAGACCTCTTGATTCCATAGATTCACTTGTTGCATTCTCATGTTGCAAAGAATACAATAATTTATTCCAATTGTACCCTTTTTTGGGGTAAGAACAACAAACAACGTCCTTATTGAATTTTAAACAATTGTAAAATGCATCCGGTTGAAATTCTATGTCCGAATCAATGAATAATAAATGTGTACAATCGCTTTTCATAAATTTTCCAAGTGAATTGTTTCTGGCTCTGGGTATAAGACTTTCATTTCCTACAAAATCAATGACATAATTCACATTTAATTGTTGAAAAGATTGGGTCAACTTCAATAAACTGATAGCGTATTGAATCGTCATCATTGCGTCATAACACGGCGTTGATATAAAGATTTTTGGTTGTTTGGTTGTGGCTGTGGATGTCATGTATTGTATAACTCCTATGGTTGAATATTGTTATTATTATTTATTTAAATTGTAAAATACATATATTTTTAACAAGGTAAGAGCAATTCATCCGAGTGATGGATTTGATCATGACATTTTTTACACAATGCCATCAAATTTGCAACATGATTTTTTGGAACATGACCAATATAATTTGTGCGATCCGCATCTTTTTGTGGCAGTAAGTGGTGCACTTCTTCTGCAAATTCTAATGAACATTTTTGACAAATTCCTTTTAATTTGTGAGCATTGAAGTGAGATGGCTCAAACGACAAAACACTTGCATCCGAGGGGGATGACCGATATCGCAAACGAATTTTGTTTGCAAATTCCAAAAAAGAATCGGGCAAATGCAAAGATTTGCATACTTCTAATCCATACATGCTTGCACCTGAACCATTTGCCAATTTGCGTCCATACACGAGACGGTCGCTTTTTTTGTCATAGACAACTGTCAAATGTTTCATGCACAACCGTTTAAGTTTACGCACTTCTTCATACGTTTGAATTTCATGCAAATGTGTTGCAAACATAAAAGTACAACCAATGCTGTGCAAGTGGTTCAACCCAGAGACAAATATGGAAATGGCTGAATCAATTTCAGTTCCACTACAAAGTTCATCACCCAATATCAAGCTGCGGTTGTTAGCCATCCTAAGAATAACACGCAACTCACTCATTTCAACCTGAAAGGTGGACATGCCTTTGAATAAATTGTCGTTTCCTAATATACGAGTGAATATGGTGGTGTATGGGTAATATGTCAATGATGAACAAGGTACGTATAGTCCGGCTTGTGCCATAATTATACAAATTCCTACTGCCCTAATAAGACTTGTTTTCCCAACTGCATTTGTGCCGTATATTAACATTCCGTCATTGGATTCGTTTGAACCCAATGCAACATCATTTGCGACATATGTTTCATCTTCATTCAACCGTTCAATCAAACAGTGTCTCAATTCACGAGCATCAAAAAAAGACTTTGTAGTTTCAAGCGAAATAACTGGTTTGCACAACTTGAATTTCGTAACAATATAGCATTGATTTTGTAACAAATCGTGCATTGTTGTAAAATGAATCAATTTTTGAAAATCCACGTTCCAATTTCGCATGTTACTGATGAATTCGTTGTAAATTTTTAGAACGTGTTCTTTAATTTTTTGATTGGAATAAATCACAACATGACATATTTCATCAATTTGTGGACTGGATATTTCATTGCTTGATCCACTAGCTGTTGGATATGTTATGTCACCCAAAAGCAAATCAGAACCATCCAGTTTGATCACGGTTACCCCCTTTTTTATGCAATTTTTTATATGATTACCCAACAATTGACTCCGTCTTTTTGTAGTCTGTAAAGAAATGCCACCCTTTTCCGTTTCATGAATCTTAATAAAATCCTTTCCCATCCCCCCTTTTTCTTCGGCTGATATCATGTCGCTCATGTGTCTCTTTATTTGGGCAAGCATGTTTGATGCCCATATATTTTGAGATTGCAATGTATCCAGTTCCTTGTTGATTCCGGACCGGACAAAATCACATTCTCCCAAATCAAATCCCACATTTTCACAACGATCCATGTGAAAATTTGTATCCATGTGTTTGCGAAACTCTAAACAAATTTCACTCACCGATTTAGAAGTAGTTTTGCCATAAGCATTATCATAACTTTTGTTGAAGTAATGTTCAACCGTTTTATCCATGGTTGAATCCAGCAAATGAATAGTTTCCAAGTTGCTGTACAGTCCAAATAACATTTGAGGGAAACACTTTGACATCATTATTGACCGATTAATTTTTTCAAGATCTTTCAGTGTTGCCAACTTGATTCTCCAATCATCCATTATGTTTGCCTTCAATAAGTGCTCTGTAATGTCATACTCAATTTGAATTTTGCAATCACAGCATGATGGATTCAATAACCGGTTACGAAAATGTCGTGACCCCATTGGTGTAACACAATTATTCAAAAATTTACATACAGATGATAATTTCCCTTTTATTACATCGTCTTCTATTATATTCAATTGTTTGAGAGAGTGGTTTGCAAGAATCATTCTATCAGAACAATTTTCAAACGTGGGTTCGCTTATGCGGTCAACCAAATGCGGATTGTGTTCATGAACAAAATTCAAAAGGTAAGTTAAAGCATGTGCTGCATATTCATATCTAGATATTTGCATCAAATCCTGTTTGACTCCAAAAAAATGTTTCATGGTTTCTTGCTGATAAACTTGTTTTTTTGCTTTTTGCACAGCCACAACACTGGAATCCAACCGATGAACTAAACGTACGCATGACTCAATCCCAATAAAACTTAAAATTTCATCAACCTCCTTTTGAGAGAAATTGTATGGAATTATGATAAATTCGCTTGGTACATGCAAAGATATAAATCGTTCAATTTCATCATAACTAGTGTGCGCATGTTTTTTTTCAGTTTCTATTTCAAATACAGTGGATCTTCCGGTGAACACATCAATGTTTGCCATTCCGATAACTATATTGTTTTTCAATTTCTCAATGCACACGCATGCAATGCAATTTGACAAAGCCGTTGATTCACTGTTGAAATAAGTTCCCGGAGAATATACACATGACAGGTTACGTTCTTCCTTGTTGTTTGGATTTTGTGAATACTGAACTATGGTGTATCCTGCTTCCTGTAACCGATTTACATACTTTTCTAAACTGTAATCTCTAAAACCTGCCATCAAGGTTCCTTGGGTTTTGTTTGCACAAGCCAATTCGCACATTCGACAAAAATCATCAATCCTTTCACGATTCATGATCTCTCCATAAACTTCATAAAATGCTCCCACTTGCATCAATAATATTGTTTTGTTTCCATACTTTGTGATATACTCCTGTAAAAGTCGGAAATATTCCTTTATCAAAGACATTTGCACAACATTGTTATATTATTCCAAGGATATCTCTTTATATTGTATCTTTAATTTTATTTGTGGTGCCCTTCCAAGTATCGCCCACCGCCTTCTATTTACGATGTAAACAACTTGGCCATGTTTTGTACTTCCGGTTTGTTACAAGACTCTTGAAAAATTTTAACAATGTGTGCATCATCCCGAAACCGAATTGTATAATTTTGTTGCAGTTTGGTTCGTCCAATACGTCCCAATGCTTGTATTATTTTTTCTTGACTTATATCAGACAAATCACGCCCAATGTATCCATGACAAAACTGATAATTTGTTCCGTAAATGTAATCGCTGGATGCAATTATCAAGTAGAGACACTGATTCTCAGCCAACCGCTTCATAATTTCATTGTACTGCAAGTTGGAATTTGATTCGGTCATTACACCAATTCCCATCAGCAAAAGAATTTTCCAAATGTTTTCAACAGACAATGTCATAATCGTTTCAACATCATCTGGGTCAACGTGCGATGTAAACGGATTCATTAATTCAATTTCTTCATCCGACAAATGCGGTACCCACCTCTTCAAATGCTCGGCACGATTGGGAATAAACATATCATTTAATGCACACCACTTTATATTTTCTCGCAACTCACTCAATTTTTCGTGCAGTCTGCAAACTTCTGGATTGAATCTCATGTTATCCATTCTTTTGTTGATTTTTTTTTCTTTCCCTTCAGCGGACTTGGCATTATCATTTTCATTTATATTTTCTTTCATTGCATCTTCCAGCTTTTTTTCCAAATGATCCATTTGGTCTTTTACATTATTATTATGGTCTATAATTTTCATCAAATCCTCCATCACACAATCTGGGATATTTGAAATTTGTAGTGCAAACCTTGCTATTTTATCTACATCATTGGAGAGAAATATGGTTGGCCCATTTGTCAGTGTAAACGCATCCGATGAAGCAAAATTTATTACTGACTTGTATAGTGGTTCACGCTTACTTTGAAAATGATTATAAATAGTTTCCCATTTGGCAGATGGTATGTTTTGAATCAAGGTTAAATAATACAGTTTGAGAGATGCCATGTTGATTTCACTCGCATCCGCGAAACTAGACTCTAGTGAGTAACGTTCTGATTTCCACAATTTATTATTGTTGATATGTGTTATAAAGTCTATAATTTCTTTTAGATTCATGTATCTCAACAATGTTTTATATTCGTAGCAATGTCTTGCTGATTTAACAACGTCCGCGTGAGATTCAAACATCAAATGGGGCAACTGAACGTATCCATTTTTGTCCACCAACGTTATTGTTTTTTGGCAATCATGACTTACTATGTTGTAAATGTTTGCGTTCAAAAATCGCACTTGAAAATCCATTATGGTTTGAGTCATTTCATTTTGCTGAGGCAACGTCGCTGATGATAATACCACATTGGGAATAATGTTCTCACTCCAATTGCTCTTTATGATACTGTGAAATGGATGATCCGAATAATCTAGTGTTATAGTTGGTTCGTCCCAATACAAAATCATGTTTTTCAAATCATTGAACGCGTTCATATAATACATCGCATATTTGTATGACTTGACATCACTTATCATTATTTCAACATTGTCTCCCACACTGTTGTCCACTTTTTTTATTCCACCACTTTTTTTGTTTATTGAATAATCTTTTGCAGCAAAAAAATGCAAACGAATGTCGTCCACACTACCACAACCAAATGCAAATGCCACACGTTTTTTTATACTTATGCATGATTTAGCAAATGCAAGACCAACATGCCTAGCTGCACACACAAAAATTATTCTATATTTTTCACTCAATCCGATCGGGGTTAATGTTTTTCCAGTTCCTGTCGGTGCAATGTACAACACCAATTTCGGAGTTGTGTTTGTTTTGAACACCGTGAATATTTGTTTCTGATGCTCGTATAATTTTTGATCACCACATTTGAATACATACTCATTTTTTTCAATGTATTCGTGCCCGCGAGAAATAAATTCGCTCACATTGAAGTCATTCTCCACCAACTTCAATACGCCATTTAAAAATTCATTCACGTGTGGGTTCACATTTTCAATGTTGTTTTTTGACAGTAAACAAATGCTGTAGTAATAATACATCCACTTCGGACGACTGGGAACAGGTGCAGGAGGTATTACTTTTTTTTTTTTTGATTCAGAAGCATTTTGCAAATTTGTTTTCCAATGCAAATACCTATTTGGATATTTGTTATTCAGCATGTTCAAAATTAATCCCAGCAAAATAAATTCATATACTTTGTTTTTTTGATCTTCCAAATTGCAGGTTGTGTTATCAATCCGGTACAAATCTGCTTTTTTCACTTTTTTGCTCTTCATGTTTTCTGTAACAGCAATTGTCAATCCAAATGCCTCCAACATTTCATTTACATGCGGTTTGAAATACATATCGTAGGTATGTGCATGCATCTCACTAGAACAATTTATTTTCATGTATTGTAACAATGACTTTGTTGAATTTTTTATAACATTGACATCATGATATCCATCTTTTATCAACTGATATACATTCAATTCGTCTACAGAGTCTTGAATTTCTATGCTGTCCCATTCGCTTTTACTCAGTTTGACTTGAAAAAAATCCATCTACCGAGTTTGGTTGTTATTTCTTTTATCAAACATCTCTTTATATTTGTTTGTATTTGCATATTGCCCAAACCATATTTTAAAAAATAATATTGTTACAAATGTATAGTGTATAATGTCAAATCCAAATCCTGCTGGTGCTGCTGCTGCTGCCGCTCTTGATCAAAGGGACCTGTCTCCCCTCTCAACTATGCTAGCTAATGAACGAAAAAAAAGAAAAAAAGGTCGCCGCAAATTACTGAAATTTTTCACTCATCCTCATAAACGCGTTGGCACAAGTGCCAACGTGGCACCTTTCCCGCGTGAAATTTATGATAAACTTTTTGCAAATACAATTTATAGTCATACTGACATACCCACAAGTGCGTGGATAAGTGAACATTATGAACTGTATCGTCGTATTCTATATACACACTACACCGTTTTAAAGACATGTCAGGAAGACTATGGCTATGGTAGTTTAGATGATTCATGGCTCATTGAAATTACAGACCTCTACATTGACTTATTGAAGAATACACCACCCGATTTTCCAGATATATTACGAGTATTTGATAGCATAGTAAAAAGAAGACAGTATTTGACAAATTTAACACTGCTCTCAGAATCCCAATTAAATTTCCCAGGTGGGAGGGATTGGAGTTGGAGGGCGCACCTAGCGACCGTTGATCAGTTTATTAGCACATCATTAACATCCGACCAATCCCAACGATTCGGTCAAGTGATAAGAAATTTTTTTGATAAAGTAGTTGATATTTTGGCTAGAGTTTTTGATGAAGTAACCGACAACATGAGATACTTAATACTGATTGACCTACTAACTAGAAACCCAGGACAGCGTGCCCAATTCTACGAAAACAACACAAAATCTCAGTTATTCAATAGTTTAAATGATGAAGTACATGATGCAGTCAATATGTTAAGTTATTGTTTTAATAATAAATCCATGTTTTCTATTTATAACTCATTTAATACATTGAAAGCTGAAAATGGATTGAATAATCTAAATTACAAACAATTATTAGAATTTGTAACGGAAATGAGTGATATGACGCCAGAATCTATTGCCCAACTAGCCTCTCGCGAGGATGAAGGAAGT